>ERZ1048068.74-NODE-74-length-98509-cov-13.134367_pt1 | contig 98509 bp, 89 predicted proteins | sample MGYA00383098_ERZ1048068 | MGnify/ENA primary metagenome ERZ1048068 (study PRJEB29581, sample SAMEA5548368) | metagenome | biome: marine; feature: coastal; material: water | depth 1 m | study: Short-term variability in the microbial, nano- and picoplankton dynamics...
ACAAAAACAACTTTCCATTCAAGGCCTTTTGCTTGGTGAATTGATGAGAGCATGACGCTCTCGCTATCGTCCTGTTGCTTATCGTCCTGAGCAGGGTCACCATCAACTGATGACATCAAAGAGAGCTGCGCCAAAAATTCGAGAACATCTTCGTAATTCTCACCATATTGCATGAGCTGTTCGATATCTTGTTTGCGATGCTCATAATTCTCAAAAGTGACCCGCATGTAGTCCTCATATACACCTTCGAGAATACTAAAAATCATATTGGAGGGGCGTTCAAATTTACCCTCAGGAGCAAGCTCATCAAGTGTGTGGCATAGCTGCTCCCATGAATCCTTGGCCTTTGCAGGCACACGAAAGCTTAACAGCGTGTTGGAGAATGACTCTGGCACCTCAACACTCCGCCCCGCTGCTGAATGCAGCCAAGCCTGCCACAAGTTATCCGCCGTTTTGGCACCTATACCGGGAAGCAAGAGCGCCATTCGCTTAAAGCTTACCTCATCGCGCCCGTTAACGACAAATCGAATCATCGCCGAAATATCCTTAACGTGAGCTTGCTCAAAAAATCTCAATCCGCTGGTAATCTGAAAAGGTAAATCACGGCGAGTCAGCTCCATTTGGATTTCCATGCTGTGATAGTGTGCCCGGTAGAGAACGGCAATCTCCTTCGGCTTCACTCCTTCACCGATGAGCTCATCAATACGCTCAGCCAGAAACTCAGCTTGAACAGAGGGGTCATCCAACGCCACCAAAGCTGGGGTCATCGCACCGCCCTCCCTTGCTGGCCTTAGCTCTTTATCATATTGAGTTCTATTGGGCCTAATGGCCGCATTAGATAACTCAAGCACCTCTGGCACAGATCTGTAATTGGTCTCTATTTTAAATACTTCAGCATCAGCATACTTGTCTTGAAAGCTAAGTATATTATCTACGTCTGCGCCACGCCACGAATAAATGGATTGAGCATCATCACCTACAACCATGAGGTATTGATTCTCGCCCACCAACAAATCAATTAAATCGCACTGAACTTTGTTCGTATCTTGGTATTCGTCGACGAGGACATGGCGAAACTTTCGTTGGTATAGCTTCCTCAAGCCATCATGCTCCTTGAGCAATTCAAGAGTCAAAATCAGAAGATCATCGAAGTCCATAGAGTTGGTCTCCTTTTTTTTCTTTCGATAAGCTTTACTTACCTTTTTGATCTCATCAAGCCACTCTTCTAGATGGGGATAGCGATATTCCAAAATATCATCAATTGATTCATACGTATTCTCCGATAGGCTAAAAATAGATGCTAGCAGATCAGCCTTAGGAAAGCGCCGCCCGCCAGTATTTACGTTGAGCGCCTTCACCACCTCTGACAACAATGACTTCTGGTCATCACGATCAAGGATAGAAAACGAGCGCGTGAAGCCTAGATCATCAGCATGCTTACGTAAAATACGATTGCCAATAGAGTGGAAAGTGCCACTCCAGAGCCCTGCAACATCTTTGGGAACAAGCTGCTCAACTCGTTCTAGCATTTCACGCGCAGCCTTGTTGGTGAAAGTCAGTAAAAGAATATTTCCAGCATCCACACCCTTATCCAATAGATAAGCTACACGATGCGTGAGCGTTCTTGTCTTGCCCGACCCTGCACCTGCAATAACTAGCGCAGGTCCCGGCCTTGAACTCACCGCTGCGTATTGTTGATTATTGAGCTCAGCCGCATAATCAATGCCCGAGTTCCCTGACTGAGAACCCTGCTTCGCTGGTAATTGATACTCTCTCGCCATTGGCGGGTAACTTAACAGCCCACGGGCGAATGAGAAGTGACAATGTCACTCACTGAAGATAATCTACGCTGCAATTTCGTAATGCTCAGCAATGTCGCGTAAAATACGGTCACGACGATCTCGAGCACTTTCGAGATCACGAGTTTTGAGCGAAAAACGAAGTCGCTCAGAAGTTGCATCATTTTTGTGAACAGTGAGATGACACCACCACACCCCACGGTTGTTCCATAAGTGGTGATTTGGGTTTTCTTCGTTTACGCGTAGTGCTAATCGAGTTTTGGATTTGGCCATGGCTTGCGGTCCTTTGTGCTGTTTATTTTCTTGTTTATTAATGAAACAATAACTGGATATGACAAAAAATCATAAAAACGAATACAGTTGAGTTTCCTGTAAACCCTATAATTTGTGCGTGCAACTCTTTTTTACCATCAAACACCCAAATTAAATCAATTCAGTTAAGACGGATCGTAGCAGGCACACACCCTACTTGTGCAGCAAAATTCATACCAATTAAGGAGAATCCAGCAAAAATTTACAATGCTCTCAGAGCCTCGCTTACTCTATTGGTGATATCACTTGCGTCTTCGCAACCAACCGAAATACGTATCAAATGACGGTCTAAACCGCAGCCCTCTGCCCACTCGAGCTCATCATAATGGGCCAGAAGAGTGTATGGACACGCCAAGCTAAAATCAGTCCCTAAGCTCGGTCCCTTACTGATTTTGAGCAGATCGTAGAATTTGGCTGTTTTTTTTCTATTCTTCAACACGAACGAAACAAGGCCTCCGTAGCCTCCGCCCTCTCTTCTGATTTCATCATAGAGCTTTGGCGTGGTGAATTTTGGATACCACACATCAGCCACAGAAGAATGCGACAATAGTAAATTTGCTAATTTTTCTCCGCCCTCATTCGACTTAGTCATTCTGTCCGCAAATCCAGTCATATTGCGTGCAAGCACACGAGCGTCTGAATCATAAAGACGAGACCCTCCCGCACAATCTTCAGCCATGAACTGCTTTAATTCGTTATATATCGGGGAACCAGGAACTAATGTTACTTGCCCAGCCATCACATCACCACGACCCGATATCCATTTTGTTAAGCTACTGGTTACAATGTCTGCATAGCGATCTACTTTGATGTTTGCTACAGAACAGGTGGTATCGTCCACCACCAATGGAACCCCACCCTCGCGACAAACTTTCGAGACCGCCGCAAGGTGCACCGTTCTCAGCAAGGGGTTGCTGGGAGCCTCGCAAAATACGGCAGAGAATTCACCATTGGCAATGCGCCTCAGAGCCTCATCGAGAGACTCACCAATTGCCTCATTGAGAAAGACAACCCCATTGCCAAAGTGATTTTGCACCCGCATCGCGTCTACATAGGGAAACTCAAGCTGCAGCGTTTTCCTCCCCGGGAATAGGTGGTTGAGCGCACGGTGGACCGCAAACATACCAGACATTCCATTTTCATACAAATAAACATCATCAGCGTTGTATCCGCCCAGTTCGGCTAGTCGTTTTCGCAATCTATCGGTTCGGAATTCACTATTCGCCCCGCCTTGTAGAATGTGCTCAGCCTGTCTACTGCTGACAATTTCTCCAGTGTAGCGCCAATACTCCATGGCCACGGGTAAATCATCCTCGCTGATAATGAGCGCCTGCAAACCTTCATAGCTTGCAATCCGCGAAGCCGAGCCGCTTCGCTTTTCGACAAATCGCTGAGCCCTTTGAGCTATATCCCTGTTGGGAAAAACAACCACTTTCATACCATTGTCTGCGAGCCCCTTTTCGGCTTCAGCAAACAATCTTGCTGTCGCTGGATGCAGCAAAAAACGGGGGTATCCCGCACGCAGTTTGCGTATGACCTTATCTCTCTTTTCTTCGTAGCCGAGGACAGAATCCCAAGTAGGCAGGCACACTGAACAGCCATGCCTCGTCTTAGGTAGTGGTATCCCTGTATCAGTTTCCGTCCAAGCCGGATGTGTCTGCAAATCTCTCAAAGTCTGGGCTGGGGAATAATCCAGACACCACATAATGCAAGCTCATAACCAATACTATGGGTGATCTTGTGCCTAAATGAAAAGAATTCCCAAGATTTTCAGTTGGCACCTTCCACTCAGGTCTCTCGACAAATAGGAGAAATCACAAGCTATGCAGGAACATACTTAGAAAAAAAGCACTTCAGTTGTCGCTATTTAAATAGTTGAGCAGGATTAATTTCAGCTGGAAATAGCAACTCCGACATGACAGGTTAATTAACGAACATTAGAACCGTCATTTGTGCCTTGTTCTCACGACACCAAACTAGCATTGCAGCATCGCACTCAAACTAAAAATCTCTGAGCAAACTTCACCTGCCTATGCCGGCAAAACCACAGTCAACCACACGCCAAACCCATGTAGCACCCATCCCTGATGGGCTCCAACTACAATTACAGGCGTTTCGCCGCAACTTGTGGAAAATCAAGATCACTGAAGCCCTCTTGGCTGGATGCTTGGGCTTAATAGCATCTTTTCTCATGGTGTTTTTGCTTGATCGTTTTTTTGAAACCCCAGCATCACTGCGGCTCAGCATACTAATTATTGGAACATCTCTTCTCAGCGTTTTTGCACCTTACTGGATACATCGATGGGTTTACCGACACCGCCGTGAGCATCAGCTCGCACGTCTCATATCAATACGCTTTCCGAAACTCGGAGATCGGCTACTCGGCGCCGTTGAGCTTCAAGATCAAAAAGAGAATACAGAAAACTTATCTCCCCAATTACGTGCAGCAGCCATGAGAGACGTCGCGGAAGAAGCCTCAAAACTTGACCTCGTCACAGCTCTCCCCCATTCCTCGCAACGTAAGTGGTTACTGGCCGTAGTGATACTCTCAAGTATTACCGCTGTTCTTTCAATATGTTCTCCAGACGCCAGCATCAACTCATTCAAAAGATGGATCATTCCATATGCCAGCACAGAGAGATTCACGTTCACTCGTCTTGATCTGTCCGCCATCGGCACTCCAGAACGTATTCCATATGGCGAAGCTTTCTCACTGACAATACCATTGGCAAACGACACGGACTACAAACCCACGGAAGCACGCGCCCGTTATGGTGATGGCGATTGGGTTCAAGCGGCGCGCGTTAAAGATGCTTACACCTTTCAATTTCCGGGACAGCGAGCCATAGACACCGTTATTGTCGAAGCTCATGACGCCCGCCATGAGCTGGCATTTGAGCCTGTCATGCGACCAGAGACAGCAAGCATAGAAGCCAGGGTGAAATTACCCGAATACCTCCAACGCAGCGAAGATGCCTCAGATCTTCGCTCAGGCTATATTAGCCTCTTGGAGGGAAGCTCTATGACCATAGAGACAACCACAACCAGAAAAATTCTATCAGCAAACGCTGACTTAGTCCTTCTTCCACAGCAGGAGCCAGCCACTCCACCAACCAAGGATTCGACGGTCAATGAAACAACGAAGCAAACAATCAACAAAACCGTCAAGCTTGAGATCGACGGCAAGACACTCACGAGTGAGCCCATTACCGTGGCTAAGCAGGCGATGATACTCACTGTAGGCTGGCGTGACATATACAAACTCAGCGCCACCACCCCACTCCAAATCCGCATCGAACCAGCCCAAGACCAGACACCGTCAAGCTACCTGCACGACATAGAAAGACAGCATATCATGCTTGAGGAGGAGACCATCGAATTTAAAATTATCGCAGAAGATGATTTTGGACTCAAAGCATGTGGTATCTCCTGGGAAGGATCTTTTAGCAAACCAACCCCAGGTAATCCAGCTAGTGGTGAACTCACAGTAACAGCCGGCAACCCCACAAAAACAAATATTACCAATCCATTTTCGTTTTCTCCAGCTAACCTCTCAATCAAACCTCAGAAAATTTCTCTGCGCTCGTGGAGCGAAGATTACAAGCCTGGTCGTGGACGCGTATATTCGGAACCCACGACACTTTATATACTCAGTCGAATAGAGCACGCCCAAGTGCTAAAAAACAAATTCGATAATGCTATCGGGCAACTTGAAGAAATCGCGCGGCAAGAACAAAATCTCAACGACGAAAACTTGCGAACTGAGCGTAATATGGGCAACGACTTGCAGAGCGAATCAGCAAGAAAAAAGCTCGAGCAGCAGCAGGACAGCGAAGCCAACAATCAAGAACGCATGGAGGAACTCAGCAAACGCGTCGAAGAAATCTTCAAAGACGCAGTCAGAAATGGTGAAGTAGAAAAAGAATCTCTCAAAAAAATGTCTGAAGCACTACAGAGTATGAAGGAGCTATCTCAACAAGACTTACCACAAGTTGAGAACAAGTTAGAAAATGCACAAGACAGACGCAATACCAACAACAAATCTAAAAAGGATCTGAACGAGGCCATTGCACTACAAAACGAGGCAATCAAGAAGATGCAAAAAGCCCTCGAAGATGCCAAAGAAGCTAATAAAATGTTCGAGGCTGGCACCTTTGTAAACAGGCTAAAAAAAGCAGCTCGCACCCAAGATGGCATTGCCAACAATATTATCAGCATCATAGACGCCATTGTGGGCAACTTCTCCAATGAACTTGATCCTGTCGAACAAAGAGCATTGAGCAAATCGTATGACCAGCAGCGTGAAAATGCAGTCGATATTCATTGGATACAAGAAGATCTGCTTAACTATTATTCCAGAACACAAAAACCCGAACACAAGAAACTCCATGACACTATTCGTGAATCAATGGTCGATACTGAGCTCAACATGCTTGCCCAACGCATCACAGCAAATCTATCTTATTCTTCGATTAACCAATCCAAGTTTTGGGCACAAGAGATAAGAAAATGGATCAAGCAGCTTGAAGGAGATAAAAACAACAGCGGCGGCAGCGCAGGCAATGGTGGCGGCGGATCTCAAGAGGAACAAGATTTTGAATTTATGCTCAAGGTCATGCGTATGATTCAACAAGAACAGAACATACGTGGCCGCACTCGCGCCCTTGAAGATCTGCGACGGTCCCTACAAAACGACACCCAAAAAACTCAGCCATGAAAACTATAACTAACACCATTCTTTACATAGCAGTCACGGGCATCACCTGCTTTGCAGCTGACCAAAACACAGCCGAAAAGATCAAACAACATGGTGATAAGTCTCAATTATTATCTCTTGAACAAGACGAACTCTCTGCGGATGTCCAAGACCTCATCGACGAGCAAACCGATCCAGAAGTCATCAAAATGCTGAGAGAAATCGAGCTTATCATGGCGGATGCCACCGACCTCCTTGATCAAAAAAACACGGGCGGTGCTACAATCGCTACCGAAACTGAGGTGATTGAGAAAATTTTTGAAACTGCCAAGAAAAAGCAAGAGAATCAAAAAAAAGAGGGCGGATGACAAAACAGCCAAAAAAGCATGGGTTCCATGCTAGATATGCTCAAAAACATGATGGATGGCGGCAAAGATGTCGGCGACGGGCAACAACAAGAGCTGCAAAATGGTAAACAGCCAGGCGAAGAAGGGCAACAACCAGGCCAAAGCGGCAAAAGCAGCTCGCAAAAAAACGACAAAGGCGACCCCGACAACACCGCAGAAACCTCTGAGCGCAGAGTTCCCAGGAATTCAGGCTCAGCCGGAAGCTCTCTCCCTAGAGAGTTTCAGCGAGCGATGGATGCCTACAACCGCGGCGCCATCAAAAAAACAACGCAACCTACTCCTTCAAATCAAAAAAAATAGCTGGGGTATGTGGCTTACACAAAATGACGACACATTGCATGCCACCTCTCTCCTGTTTCACAAAGGATGACAAATAGACCAAAACCACAACCGCTCTGTTGGGTCAGCTTGATGACTTTTGCGATCGTGTTTACCCAATTATCTCCGATTGTCAAAGGCCAGGGATTATTGAGAGAGACCAACGACTCAGTGCCTGCTGAGGTAGATAACATTTACCAACGTGGCTTAAGCTACCTAGCTAAAACACAATCCCAAGACGGCACCTGGTCATCGGATACAGGAGCTGCCACAGGTGCTCGTCCGGGAGCTGTCGCATTCTGCGTTCTCGCATTTTTAGCCCATGGTGATGATCCAAACCACGGGCCATATGCGGACAACATTCAAAAATCACTTAATTACCTCATCGCAAAAAGCCAAGAGCGACCTGATGGTTACATAACACCACAGATGTATGATCATGGCTTTGCCACTCTGGCACTAGCCGAATGTTATGGCATGGTAGATGATGAACGTATTGCACCAACTCTTAACAAATGTGTCGCACTCATACTCAAGGCTCAAAAAAATAATCCGCGCAATGGCTGGCGCTACAACCCAGAAGCTAAAGACGCGGACAGCACCGTTTCTGGGTGCCAATTGGTTGCACTCTTAGCTGCGCGCAATGCAGGCATCCCAGTTCCAGATGAGGCCATCGATAAAGGGCTAGGTTACATGAAAACTTGTCGTGGCTCCGCTGGTGCTTATGGATATACATCCAAAGGACATAATCGTGTCACACTCACAGCAATAGGGTCACTGTGCTATTCATTGGCTAAGAGAAAAGACGAAGCAGGTTTTGCGAACTCAACCGAGCACCTCATTAACAACATCAAAAGCCAAGGAGATCGATGGCCGTTTTATTACCGCTACTACATGGCACAAGCCCTCTTCCAAGCTGATAGTGCTGCATGGGAGAAGTGGAACAAAGACAATACACGCCTTCTCTCAAGCATTCAATTACCTGACGGATCATTTGCAGGAAATTATGGTAACGCATACAGCACAGCTGCTGCCTGTCTCTCTCTGGCCCTAAATTACCGTTTTCTTCCCATTTACGAAAAATAAAACCATCTCTCACGTTGCCTTGTAATCTTTCAGTATGAAAACCTTCAAAAAAATAATATCAGCAAGCCAATTGCTTGTGACTGTCTTATTGATCGGTTCTGCCTTGGGAGACACGCTGGAAACTCACAATGGCAACATTATCACCGGACAGATTCAATCCTTTGACCAAGATATAATCACTATCCAATCACCATTGTCGGAACAACTAATCTCACTCAAAGCATCTTCCCTGAAAAATCTCGTCACCACGCTCCCGAACACCCCCTCCCCCTATCACTCTGAAATTTTAACACTCAGCACTGGTGACCAGTTGGCTTGCAAAATTCTTTCGTCAGACACAAACAACATCAATATCACAACTTGGTACGCTGGCGACATTACCATAGCTAGACCCAATGTAGCTTCAATGCGCTTTGGTATTAGTGCCGAAAATATAATTTTCACAGGTAATGAGCCACCTGAAAAATGGACTCACATGAGCGGCCAATGGACGATGACCGATCGCAATCACTACCGAGGCACTGGTCACCTTGCTCAGTCCATCTCACTTCCAGAGAAGGCACGCTTTCAATACGATCTTCATTGGCAGGATTCGCCTAACTTTGCTTTTCGATTTTTTGCTGAAACCGACTCCGCAAACAGCAAACAAAACACCTATGAGCTCATCTACAACTCCGAGGGCATGGAGATCAGGCGTCACATTAACGATAAAGATGGCCCCTCTCGCATCGCTAGCTTAAACGCCCCACAAATCATATCGATTTTGAAAAAGAAAAAAACGCTCAATATCGATCTTCGAATCGATAAAAATGAGGGGCTTATCTCACTATACCTTGACTCTAACTTCATGGGCACATGGCACGATCCACTTGGCTACGCGAAAGGTGATTATGTAATATTCAACAACCGCAACCAACAAGCAGAGAATTGCACGATCGGAAATATAGTCGTCAGATCGTTCAGCGGCGACGTCACACCAAGGTTTTTTGATGCAGATGCCAAGAGTTCTGAAGCTGACACTCTTACAGACAATGAGGGCGAATGCATACCAGGCGAATTCATAAGTATTGAAATCAACGATGACGGCCAGAGAGTTATTGTGATGAAAAGGTCTGGATCAGAAAAAGTCGACCGCATCCCTGAGCACAGAATAAGCAACCTTCTATTCAAAAAAAACAAAGCTGCGAGACCACCTGCCGCAGAACATTACACAATATCACTCAAGGGTAATGGCAAACTTCATGCTGACCTTACTAAAATATCAAATTCAGAAGTCATAGTAAAACACCCTATTTTAGGGACACTTCGTCTACCTCGCATTGCTCTCAAATCAATAAAACGCACGCCAGATTCATCTCCAGCCACTGAATCACCTAAATACGCTCAGCTAACTTTAATAAATGGTGACAAGCTATCTGGAGTTATTCAATCAACCCAAGATGGACAAATATCTATCATCGCTCCCTCTTACACTATACCAGCTGTTTTTCAAACGGCTCAGATTTTATCTGTCTCTATGAATAAGAAGAATCTGCCAGAAACACCAGAAACTTATACGCGAGTGAAGTTTCACCATCGCAATAGGGAGGTCCGTGGCGACACCATTCAGGGAGATTTGTATGAGCTCAATAAAGACAACGTCAAAATCAACACTACATACGGAAACACACTCACACTCAAGCGGTCCATGATTCAATCTCTCGATATTGTAAGTAGACAACAAGGCCACTATTATGGCCCCAACAGCCCACACGAATGGACAGTACAGGCCAGCAATACCGCGGAGGAATCGACAGCATGGCGATACAGCGAGGGTAACCTTGTATTCAACGGAGGCTCGACAGCAGGCATCAGTAAAGAAGTAGGCTTACGCGACAAATCTCATGTAAGCTTCGATATTTCATGGGGAAAATCTTTAGGCCTTACACTACAACTCTATTCTTCTGACCCCAAAAGCTCTAATCCAAGTAGCTGCTACCAACTTGAAATCGATAAGTATGCCGTAACAATGATGACACGCAGCAAAGGGCGAGCCGATGGTCAGCGGCGCCAAAGGTTTCCTGCAAATGTGAAACCCAAACTTAGAAAGTCTCGCTTCGATATCTACATCAATAGTAAAACTGGCACTGCCAATATCCACCTAGATGGCCAACATGCCTGCATCTTGCAATCGCCTCATCCTGACACACAGAGCCTAGGAACAGCGTTATCTTTTGTTTCCCAAAGCGCGAAACCCGCTGTAATATCTAACATAAGCATTTCGCCATGGCACGGCCTCACACCTAGTAGCTTTCAAAATAACGACAAGGGCATGGACAATGCAGTTCAAAATGTTCAACCCCACAACATCAACTTGATTAACGGGGACAAGATTTCATGCGATGTTGGCATCATCAAGGATGACTTGATGACACTGGATACTGAGCACACCCCTATCAAAATACCTATCGCAAAGATCAAATCAATTCATTGGAAGGATAAGCGCGAAGAACCCAAAAAATACCGCGAAGACGTGCGTGCCTGGTTTCACACAGGAGGTTTCATAACACTCAAGCTTGCATCCATCGAAGATGGGAAACTCAGCGGCTATAGCCAAGCCACAGGAGATGCCGCACTAAATATGAACGCTTTCTCAAGAATCGATTTTAACATTTATAATCTTGAGGCTGACAAACTTCGCGCAAAGCACATCTCTGAGTAAGTCGATATCATCGTGTTTTGATTCATAATCACTTGATTATTTGAACACTATCTCTGAAGCTCCTGCTGTGACACATCACCTTATTCTCGGCACAGCCGGACACATCGACCATGGAAAATCATCTTTGATTGAATGCCTCACAGGATCTGATCCCGACCGACTACCAGAGGAAAAGGCTCGCGGAGTAACCATCGAACTTGGTTTTGCCCACCTTTCACTGAGTGATGAATCCGCAACTTACGAAATAGGCGTCGTAGATGTACCTGGGCATGCTGATTTTGTGAACAACATGGTTGCTGGCGTTGGAGCATTGGATGTTGCACTTTTTATCATCGCCGCTGACGACGGCTGGATGCCTCAGTCAGAGGAACACCTGCATATCCTCAACTACCTTGGCATCTCAAACATCATCATTGCACTCACTAAATCTGACCTTTGTGAAGATGTGCCATTCAGCATAGAAATGCTTCGAGATGAACTTCAGGAAACCTCTATTGCAGAAGCGCCCATTATTCCAGTCTCCTCGGTCACAGGTGACGGCATCGATGAGCTCAAGCTAACGATCAGCCAACACTTACAATCCTACCAAGGTCAACAAGACCACCTCAAACCTCGCCTAGCTATTGATCGTATATTTTCCCCTAAAGGAACAGGCACGGTGGTCACTGGAACCCTGACCGGCGGTAGCGTTCGTATTGGTGATTCCCTAATCGCCCAACCCTTGGGCACTCCTGCAAAAATTAGATATATTCAAAATCACAATCAATCTCTGCCACAAGCGCTTCCTGGAATGCGCACAGCGCTCAACCTCCCTGATCTCAATATTGATGCCCCCGGTAAGCCTGGAGCAAAGCGCGGCCTAACACTTACCACTCATGATTGTGGTATTCCGAGCAACACACTAGACATCCATCTAGAACGTCTTACACGACCTATTCCAGGAATCAAACCACGAGCCATCAAGCACATGGAAACCGTCGTGATTCACCACGGCTCTGCTCGATGCAGAGCACGCATTATTCTTCACGATCGTAACCATCTCAACCCCGGAGAAAATTGCCTCGCACAACTAAGAATGGAAAATGAGCTTTTCGTATTTAGCGGCGACCGTATCGTTTTAAGAGACGGCTCCCAGCAAAGCACGCTTGCAGGTGCTACTGTCCTTGATCCTCAAGCGACTAGGCAAGGTTTCCGCACAGAAGCACGAGCAGCCTTCCTCAGAGAAAGGGCTTCGCAGCCCGACAACCCTGCAGTTTACATTCGCACGTCATTGGTTCGAGATAAAGTCTTGAACATCGCAAGTGTCTTAAATAATCATCCATTCCACCCTGACACCATTCAGCAAACCTGTGAAAAGCTTGTCGCAGAGGGTAGTGTCACACGCCACCAAGATTTTCTTATTCACAGCAAATGGTGGAAAAACCAGCAGGACGAAGCCGAAAAATCCATTCGCAATTGGCACAAACAGCATCCTGATCTCCCCTTCATGCCATCAGAGGATCTACACAAAGCAGTCCGAAGTCCTGCAAATGTTGCTGAATTGCTCGTCACCACACTTGCAAAAAAAGGCTACCAGATCATAGGACAAGGTATCGCCCATCAGAATCATCGACTAACGCTACCAGATGATGTCAAAGAGATAGCTAAATCCATCGTCACCAAGCTCAATCTTAGCGGTCTCAACCCACCTAACAAAGCAGACTTTATCAACACCCCCGCAGAAGATCAGGCAGTAAAATTCCTCATCCGATCAGAACAGATTATTGAGCTAGATGCTAAAATTGTGATTGCCGCCACAAGCCTTGATGTAGCGACTCGTAAAGTCAAAGAATTCATCGCACAGCATGGTCAAGCGACGGCCAGCGATCTTCGTCAACATCTCGAATCAACTCGTAAAATCGTCATGCCTTTGCTTGAGCACCTGGATACTCTGGGCGTAACCCAAAGAAATGGCAACTTCCGCACATTGAAGAAGTAAAATATCACGAGAACTCCCTCATTCACCTTGGATCACGAGACTTAAGCGGCGATTATGGGCTGTTCTCCGGTGTTCAAATAGGAAAATTCCCTGCCATGCACCCAGCGTCATCCTACCGTGGATGACGGGTATAACCTCACTTGTGCGAGTCAGAGCCATTCTTATGTGAGAAGGCATATCGTCTGGACCCTCGTAGGTATGGATGAAGTAGGGGGTATCCTCTGGCACAAGATGGTCAAAAAACGCTTCTAAATCGGTCCTCGCAGACGGGTCTGCATTCTCCATGATGACCAGACTCGCACTGGTATGCTGGACAAAGACCGTAACGGATCCTGTTTCTACCCCTGCACTAGCAACAGCTTGAGCCACTTGAGCTGTGAGCTCATAAGTCCCCTTGCCCTGAGTCCGGATAGCGAACTCCTCCGAATAAACGCTCACAGCATTAATCAATTACGATATCATCAGCCATCCAATCAGCGATCGGAAACTTCATATCAAGATCCTTCAGTGTATCCACGATAATGCGAGCGACGACGAGATTACGATACCACTTACGATCTGCTGGCACAACATACCAGGGCGCAGATTCAGTTGATGTTCTTGCTATTAAATCTTCATACACCTCCTGAAAATCATCCCATCGTGCTCGATCCTTCAAGTCATCAGGATTAAATTTCCAATGCTTACCCACATTATCTAAACGAGCCTGTAATCTTTCCTTTTGCTCATCTTTTGATATGTGCAAAAAGATTTTAACAATTGTTGTGCCTTCATCAGCAAGCATCCGCTCAAAATCAACAATATGCTGATAGCGCGGCTTCCAAACAGACTTGGGGAAAATATTTTTAACTCTCACTGCAAGTATATCCTCATAGTGACTACGATTAAACACAACGATTTGGCCATTGCGGGGCACCTTTGAATGCACACGCCAGAGAAAATCCCGTGCAAGCTCGTCTTCGGATGGTTTTTTAAACGGCTCAACGTGGATACCTTGTGGGTCGACATCAGAAAACACACTCTTCACTGTGCCATCTTTCCCCCCTGTATCCATCGCTTGAATAACCACCAGCAAGCGATGTTTGTTTTCCGCATAGAGGTGATTTTGCTGGATTTTCAGCTCTTCTCTCAACTGAGCAAGAAATGGCTCATGTTCATCTTTGCCTCCTTCGAAAAGCGACTTGTCATTTGTCTCACGTTTAGCGAGGTTCAATTTTTGCCCCGGCTTTACCAAATACTTATCTAACGCTCCTTTAACTGGCATGCTCTCATTATCAGCGAGCCAAGCACGTCATGGCAAGGGATAAAGCATCAGATTTCTGTGCCCGTGGAGCCCGCCTCCTCGCGGAATCCCGCTAAGAGATGCTTGAAGATTTCGCCTGGCTCACCATTGCCGATAGGACGGTCATCGACTTTGACTACTGGAATCACCTCGGCAGCAGTGCCGGTTAGGAAAACTTCATCCGCCGTGTATACATCATATCGAGTTAGCGTATCCTCGATAATCTCTATCTCTAAACGCTGACATAGATCAAAAATAACACCACGGGTGATACCATCCAATGCTCCATCGGTTATTTTCGGTGTGATGATAACACCATTTTTGACAATAAATACCGTATCACCAGTGCACTCAGCGACTGTTCCTGCATCGTTGAGCATTAGTCCCTCCATCACGCCCGCCTTAATGCACTCGACCTTTGCCATGATATTGTTGAGGTAATTCAGCGACTTAACTTGCGGACTCAATGTCGCATGACTTGGTCGCCGCGTTGAGCAGGTAATTAGCTCCAGACCTTTTTGATAATACTCTTCGGGATAAAGTTGTATCGACGCTGCAATACAGAACATCGAAGGCTTCTTGCAGAGATAGGGGTTGAGACCCAGCCCACCACTCCCCCGCGTTACGACCAAGCGAATATAGCCGTCTGACAAGCCGTTAGCACGAATAGTATCACATACTATATCGCACACCTCTTGTTGAGTCCACGGCATCTCAAGCAAGATCGCACGAGCTGACATAAACAAACGTTCAACGTGCTCTACTAAACGAAACACACGACCGTCATAACATCGTATTCCTTCAAAAATACCATCACCATATAGTAAGCCGTGATCAAACACAGAAATTTTAGCTTCAGATTCGTCCAACATTTGGCCGTCTAACCAGATTTTTTGTGAGTCACTCATGCGAATACAGTCTTTAATAATTTGTAGGTTACTAATGTGTCGTGGGCTTTAAAACATGAATTAAGCCGCATGAACACGCAATTTTTAGCCCATGACAGCATCTTTGGAAATCATTCCATCTTTAACGATCAATTTTCGATCTCCATTTTTAGCCAATGCCTCGTCATGAGTAACCACAACAAGTGTGGCTCCATCTTCAGATGATAGCGCTAAAAGCATCTCCATCACCTGCTCCCCATTGCGAGAATCAAGATTGCCCGTTGGCTCATCAGCAAAAATAATTTGTGGGGAATTAACCAGTGCTCGGGCAATGGCAACGCGCTGCTGCTCGCCACCGCTGAGCTCTGCAGGCAGATGGTCAATTCGTTTTGCCAGCCCCACACGATCTAATGACTCCCTAGCTTTGTTCATAGCGTCATGCCCGCTGATCATAGCTGGCACCATGACATTCTCTAGTGCTGTCAGCTCGGGCATTAAATAATAATTCTGGAAAATATAAGACATGCATTTATTCCGCACCTTAGCCTGATGCCTGCGAGACAGAGCATACAAATCCTGACCATCAACCCACACACGGCCTTGTTCAGGCTTCTCAAGTCCAGCAAGGATATACATGAGAGTCGTCTTTCCCGCTCCACTGGGGCCACAGAGAAAAACTTTTTCTCCTCGCTCGATTTGCAAATCAATACCATGTAACACCTCGATACGTTTTTTACCCACCGAATATCCGCGGTGCAGACCTTCAGCTTTGATCCAAGAGTCATTGGCACCCTGAGCCATCGAATTGTCCATACACATAAATAGTATACTCGCCTGTAGATGCGAATATTTTTCTCAGTTATTATTGCTAATAATCGCTGTCAGCACATAGCATTAAAGCCATGCAGGTCATCACTTTCAAATCTCTTTACATGGAGCGCGTTTGGGGAGGCCGAGAACTTGAGAAAGTATTTGGTAGGAAACTGCCAGGGTCTGAGTCCCCATATGGCGAGGCATGGGAGCTGACAGATAGGCCTGATGAACAGTCCCTTGTCGATCACGGGCCACTGAAGGGCACCTCGCTCAATGAACTCTGGCAAAACAATCGCGAAGAAATTTTCGGAACCGGCTTTGAAGACACTCAGCGCTTCCCTTTACTCATCAAAATACTCGATGCTCGAGATAAGCTCTCGATCCAAGTCCACCCCCCCGCATCAATAGCCAATGAGCTTGGAGGCGAGCCAAAAACGGAAATGTGGTATATCGCAGATGCTAGTCCCGATGCAAAACTATACGTGGGACTCAAGGCCGGCATTACTGAAGCAAATTTTCATGATGCCATTAAAAAAGGCAAGGTTGATGAAGCCGTTCATTGTATTACGCCCAAACGTGGCGATTCGATTTTCATACCCTCAGGCCGTTTACACGCTATTGGTGCTGGATTACTCATCTACGAGATCCAACAAAACTCAGACACTACCTATAGGGTGTTCGACTGGAACCGCATGGGGCTCGATGGTCAACCTCGCCAACTTCATGTCGGCCCATCGATTAGATGCATCGACTTTGAAGATACCGAACCCAGCATGGACGAGCCCGACGGCATCAACCTCGCCCATTGTCCTTACTTTTGTGTGGACCGCTTAAACATTTCTGCAAAAGGAGTCATTACCAACCCTGACCCCGGTCGCTTCTCCATCGTGACTGTTATCAGCGGCGAAATAGAATCCAGTGATGGCAGAATTCACAAAGCAGGAGACTTTTTACTCCTACCCAAGACATGTCAGGACATGCGAGCTGTGACTGACTCCAGTATTTTGCAAACAACTATACCCCATTAGCCTGCATCGCCGCCTAGTGGCGCAGCACAGTGCTGCACGAAGTCTGCTTGTTCATAAAAAATCATTGCCATTGCCAGGCATTTCATGCATGTTTCGAATGTCTGGACGATTTGGCAGACGATTTTGAATCAAATTTCCCTTGGTCAACAATCACCCTTTTCAGCCAATTTCCGTCACTCAAGGTATCACCTCTCAGGGATAGCGATTTTGTACGCCCCAGTAGTGAGTGAAATCAATCAATGGCGGCTTGGCCCAACTATTGTCCAATGACACCCTCTCGTGCCTTACCGCACAACAACACATCGCTTTGTATTGCCGGTTACTTAAAAATAATCTGAGCACCGGGATCAAAGTTGCAGCTAAAAACAGCCACTCTATACACCCACCATCATCTTTTTTCATAGGATCCATCCATTGAATTCAATCACCTGCTGAATTATGAGCGACCAAGCTAAACAGGACTCAAGTCCCAAGAAACCCTCACCTGAAGAGACACCTAACTCACGACAAACAAAAGGTGACAACTCTGGAGACCAACCCCGTATCGGTCGCGTCAAAGGACTTGGACCTGTCAAAAAAGGCACAGGGAACAAAGAGCAGCACGACTCTGGCAATGACCGCTCTGAAGACCAACAAGGCGAAAAATCTCGACCCCCCAACAAAAGGCGAAAAAACAATAACCGCAATCGAGGCAATAACAAGAACAGGCGTGACCGTCGTGACAACAACAAAAGAGAACGAAAGCCTATCGTTCTTACAGGCGACCCCATTGATATAAATGGCATGCTAGAGCTGGCGCCAAAAGGCTTCGGCTTTCTTCGTGTTCCTGGGAAAAATTACGCGCAGTGCAAAGAAGATGTCTTCGTGCCCCCAGATTTCATTCGCAAACACGGACTTCGGGCCGGTGTCTGGATCCACGGTAAATGCCAAGATGGTCCTCGCGGTCCTCAGCTCACCGAAATCAAAGCTGTAAACGACCTCTCTCCAGAAGATGCATTCAAGTTGCCTCACTTTGAGGAATTAAAGGCCATAAACCCAAATCGACGAATTGCCTTCGAAACCACTCCAGAGCGGTTCACCACCCGAGTTTTAGATATCGTCTCCCCTGTCGGTCGGGGTCAACGAGGATTGATCGTATCACCACCTCGATCAGGTAAAACCACTCTACTTTTGCACATGGCAGAAGCGATCAAAGAAAAATATGACGAATCTATCCACCTGATTATTCTTCTTGTTGACGAGCGTCCAGAGGAGGTCACAGAATTTCGCCGATGCCTGCCTGACGCTGAGATCTATGCCAGCTCAAATGATGATGGCACGCGCAATCATTGCCGCATTTCTGAAATGTGTATCGAGCGCAGCAAACGCCTCGTTGAAGGCGGTAAAGATGTTCTCGTGCTGATGGACTCCATCACACGTTTGGCCCGAGCCTACAACACCGCCATGCGTGGGGGCAAAGGCAAAGGCTACCAATCTGGAGGTATTGTTGCGGGTGCTCTAGAAATGCCACGCCGTCTATTTGCAGCCGCACGCAACACTCGCAATGCCGGCTCACTTACAGTCCTTGCCACCGCTCTTATTCAAACCAACTCAAGAGCTGATGAGGCTATTTTCCAGGAATTTAAAGGAACAGGTAACATGGAGCTCGTGCTGGATCGGCGTATCGCTGAACAATATATTTACCCAGCTGTGGATATTTTCAAATCAGGCACACGCCGAGAAGAACTCATCATGGCCGAACATCTGCTGCACAAAATCAACTTGATCCGCAGAGGCCTTGCTGGTCATCGCCCTGAAGAGGCTATGGAGAGGTTGCTCTTTTTCCTCAAAAAATTCCCCAACAACGCCCAGATGCTCATGGAGATCAAAGGCTAGAGATTTTGTCATTCATCATTCTGATTGTTCGCTAGCATGTCTACCAAACTTACTCGTAATTTTTCTATCATTGCCCACATCGACCACGGCAAAACTACCTTGTCTGACCGACTGTTGGAGTTTACCCAGACGATATCTGAGCGTGAACAGCAAGATCAGCTACTCGACGCTATGGACCTCGAGCGGGAGCGTGGTATCACTATCAAATCCCACCCAGTCACAATGTCGTACAAGGCCAAAGATGGGCAGACATATCAACTAAATCTTCTTGATACGCCAGGCCACGTAGATTTCTCATATGAAGTTTCGCGCTCGCTCGCTGCTTGCGAAGGTGCCCTGCTTATTGTTGATGCCGCCCAAGGTGTTGAGGCTCAGACGATGGCCAACCTTCACCTCGCCAATGAGCAGGAATTGACAATCATTCCGGTAATCAACAAAATTGACTTACCTTCGGCTGATTTGCCCAAAGTTCACAAGCAGTTGGAAGATATCATCTGCATACCAGCTGATGAGGCCATTCCAGCATCTGCTAAAAATGGTATCGGAATCGAAGATATTCTTGAAGCCGTCGTCGAGCGCATACCACCTCCCATCGAAGATACTGACAAGCTACTGAGGGCCTCTGTGTTCGATTCAGTGTATGATACCTTCCGTGGTGTTGTCTCATACGTGCGCGTCATGTCGGGAAGCATGAAACGAGGCACTCGCATTAAGCTCTTTCATACACCAAAAACATACGAGATCAAAGAAGTCGGTGTTTTCACTCCTGGCATGAGCAAGCGCGATGAGCTAGTAGCGGGTGATGTTGGCTATGTCATCGCTAACATGAAGTCCGCGGACGAGGTCAAAATCGGTGATACAATCACTGATACCACTCACCCTTGCCCTGAGCCACTTCCTGGCTTCAAAGAAATCCAGCCTATGGTTTTCTCTGGCATCTACCCCGTGGACTCATCTGATTTCGAGGCGCTCAAACTCGCCATGGGCAAGCTTCAAATCAACGACGCGGCATTTACATGGCAATCAGAATCATCAGTTGCACTGGGCTTCGGCTTCCGCTGCGGATTTCTTGGACTGCTCCACATGGAGATCATCCAAGAGCGACTCCGGCGTGAGTTCAACATGGACATCATTTCCACCTACCCTTCAGTCATTTACGAAGTTACCAAGACCAACGGTGAGGAAATCATCATTGATAACCCATGCTTATTGCCAGAATCACAAGAAGTTCAGGAAATTCACGAACCAGTGGTCAGACTCTTTATTATGGTCCCAGGCGATTACATAGGAGACATGATGAAGCTTGTTATGGATAAGCGTGGTGAAATGGAAAACACCGAAACAATCGACGAAACCCGCGTCATGCTCACCTGCACCATCCCGCTTTCTGAAATATTGATCGACTTCAACGACAAGCTAAAATCAATGACCCGTGGCTATGGATCCATGGATTACGAGCACGCAGGCTATAAACCCGGCAAACTTGTAAAAATGGACATCCTCATCGCCAGTGAGCCTGTAGATGCATTCTCTTCGATCGTCCATGTCGACAAAGCTGCGCCCTACGGCCGACATTTATGCACTAAACTCAAGGACGTGATCCCACAACAACTCTTCGTTGTCGCGATACAAGCTGCTATCGGGGGCAAAATCATTGCGCGTGAATCGATTTCGGCCATGCGTAAAAACGTGACTGCAAAATGCTATGGTGGCGATATTTCTCGTAAGCGTAAGTTGCTCGAAAAACAGAAAAAAGGTAAAGCGAAAATGAAAGCTATCGGCAAGGTTAACATCCCTCAAGACGCCTTCATTAGAGTGCTCAAAAACGACTAATTCACACTCGCTACCATCTCCCCTCCCCTTCAAGCCATGATTAAATGGACCATCTCCACAGCTCTTATCCTGTGCATATGTGGCTGCAACGCCCGTATGCTTTCAAGATCAAACGGAGAAACTAGCTCCCCCCTCAAAACTGAAATCGGTATTGCGTCATGGTACAATACAAAAACCAACCACGGTAATCACACAGCTAGCGGTCGGCCCTTAAACAATGATGCACCCACTGCCGCACACAAAAAATGGCCCATGGGTAGTCAGGTCAGAGTAACCAACCTTAACAATGGTCGATCCGAATTGCTCACCGTCACAGACCGAGGCCCCTACATCCGAGGTAGGGTGATCGATGTGACCTCCGGAAGCGCTAAGCGTCTTGGCTTTTATGACAATGGTATTACTCGCACAAAAGTCGAACTACTGAGCCTGGGAAACTGGAAATACCAGCACTAAGCTAGCCAACTTTCTAATCACTACCACGAACTATGCGCACACTCGCCATCGGAGACATACACGGATCAAATACGGCACTGAGCACGTTATGCGATTACGTTGATTTTCGCAGTGATGACACCATCGTCACACTAGGCGACTACATCGACCGTGGTCCCGACTCAAAAGAGGTAATCGACTCACTGATTGAACTCGGGAAAAACCATCGCGTCATCACTCTCAAAGGAAACCACGAAGTAATGATGGAAAACTCCTTGCTCTCAGAACAAGAGCGCTATTTCTGGCTATACAATGGCGGTGAAGCTACCATGCGCTCATTTGAGCTTCAGCCTCCCATCTTGGAAAAAGAGGACATCCCCCAAACATATTGGAACTTTTTCAAATCTTGCCAACCTTACTACGAGACACAAAACCACATTCTCGTCCATGCTGGACTTGAACCTGAGACTAACCTTGAAGATCAAGAGGAAAACTTCACGCTGTGGCAGCGTATTTTCGAAACAAAGCCGCACAAATCGGGTAAAACCATCGTATGTGGTCACACTCCTCAAATAGAAGGCTATCCTCTTAAACTTGATCATGCCATATGCATCGACACATCAGCTTGTCGTGGTGGCTGGCTCACCTGCTTGGACATCGATAGTGGTCACTACTGGCAAGCCAACGAAGCCGCTGAAACACGCAGTGGATCTGTCTAAAAAAACGGCACTGAAGCCATTTATTTGAAGATGGCCTTTTTTACATTACAAACATAAACAAAACCTGTGAACGAATTTCAAACTAACGACCTCCGCATCAACGAAATCAAACCATTGATTTCTCCAGCAGTACTGTCTCATCATTTACCAATCCCCGACAGCGCAGCTCAAGTTGTAGCGAGGGCCCGCAAGGAAAGCGAAGAAATCCTCAAAGGTAATGATGATCGCCTCATGGTCGTGGTTGGGCCCTGTTCTATTCACGACCCTGGTGCAGCAATCGAGTATGCGACTCGTTTGAGAGAAGTCAGCAAGCGTTTCACCGATGATCTACTGGTGGTCATGCGCGTTTACTTCGAAAAACCTCGCACAACAGTAGGCTGGAAAGGTCTCATCAACGACCCACACCTAGATGGATCGTTTGACATCAATCACGGCCTTCACATCGCCCGTGAATTACTCATTGAACTTGCAAAAATAGGCTTGCCTGCTGGCACTGAATTTCTAGACACCATCTCACCTCAGTATTACGCTGATCTAATTAGCTGGGGAGCCATCGGCGCTCGCACCACAGAATCTCAAATTCATCGCGAGCTTGCATCAGGCCTGTCGATGCCTGTCGGTTTCAAAAACGGCACAGGTGGATCCAATCAGATTGCCTTCGATGCCATTCAGGCCTCAGCAGGACAACACCACTTTCTCTCCGTTACCAAACAAGGTGTTACAGCTATTGTGGCAACCAAAGGAAATGATGCCTGTCACCTGATACTGAGAGGTTCTTCCAAAGGACCCAACTATGATGCTGAGAGCATTCATGCCGTAGCAGATCAATTAAATGCTGCGGGTCTCTCCAAGACCGTAATGGTTGATTGCTCACATGGCAATTCCCTGAAAGATTACAGGAATCAACCAGCCGTAGCTCAATCCCTTTGTGAACAAATCGCAGCCGGCAACCATAACATCACCTCTGTTATGGTTGAGAGCAATCTCGTTGAGGGAGCACAAAAGCTTCAAGGCAGCCTCGCTGACTTGATCTATGGGCAGTCCGTTACTGATGAGTGCATCAACTGGGAAACCACTGAAAACATGCTCGAAGAATTCGCCAAAGCTGTTCAGGCAAGACGACTTGTGCACTAAGAAATATTGCTCAAAAATCTGGCGAACTCAGCTATCTTTACCCGATTCTGAAACCCGCCAGATCGCGGCGAGAAGACTGCCTATCAAGCAATGATAAACTGCAGATATAGCACATGGCGTTGCTGCCAACAGCGTAAAGTGCTGTTTGGCTAAGGCGCTACCCAGCCCTGAATTTTGCATACCCACCTCAATAGATAAGGTGCGCCGATCACCTTCGGCTAGTCTGGTTAAACAACCAACAGAATAGCCCAGCAAAAACCCCAGTGCATGTAGAATAAAAATGGCAACCAGCAGCCCCCCAAAGTAAGCAATAATATTGGATTTTGTTGCCCCAACTATACCGCCTACAATGAGCACGATAACCACTATCGAAACAACGGGTGAGAGCTTCTTAACAGCATCAAGCCGTTGCCCCATAAACTGATTTATTAAAACACCCCCAATAATAGGTAGAAGCACAATGGTTAGCATGCTTCGAAACATAGCCCAAGCATCGACATCAAGGATAGCACTCGCATAGACCTTGGTGAGCAAGGGGGTAAACAAAATCGCAGCCAGCGTAGAACACATGGTCATCAACACGCTCAATGCCACATTTGCTCTAGCCAAATAACAAATAACATTGGACGCCGTTCCTCCTGGACATGCGCTCACCAAGATAACCCCAAGCTTCAGCATAGGCGGCAAATCAAAAAGCGTAGCTATCGACCAGCCCAATAGAGGCATAATCAAAAACTGAGCAACCACACCTAAACCAACCACCCACGGTCTCTGTAAGACTGCCTTAAAGTCATCAACACTGAGCGTGATGCCCATGCCGAGCATGATAACGCCCAATCCAAGATTAATTAATCGAATATCAGTACCGGTAAGCTCACCCGTGATGAACCACGTGAAATGACTCGGGAAAAACCATGCCCAAGCTGTTCCCAGTATCGTCCAAAGCCAAAAAAGATTACCTATTATCTGAACAACTCGCCAAATCATTGTTTAAATCAGGAATGTTCGGACCAGCTGTATCATAAAACTCACTCACCAATCTTCACCTCAGCTTCGATATCCCCCAGTGCCCACTGGATCCCTTTGAGGAAATGCTCTAATACTTTAGGATTAGCAAAGACATGATCATTGTGTCCCAGCGAGCTATAAAAGACCCGACCTTCACCGTGATGTTTGATCCAGCTTACCCCATAACTTTCATCTTCACGTTTCCCCTTAGTTAGATCGTTCTGTTCTGGATCAAGCTTGAGTAAAATATGCAACTTATTAGGGTCGTAAGGTGCCTTAAACTGATAAATCTCCTCCTTGAAATTTAAACTCGCCCCCTCTAGGTGAGCACAGCATGCATGCTCTTCTTGTCCATCTTCCACCATGATACACACGGGAGTTCCTGCGTTCCAAGGATGCCCATCAAAGTAACCGCCTATCATTTCTCCATACTCGCTCCATGAGTAGTATGTATCGGTCGCAGAATGTATGCCAATAAAGCCTTTCCCCCCTTTCAGAAAATTCATCAGGCTTTTCTGTAAGCGAAGTTCTCTCTCGCCTGCTTGCTTCCTTTCCTCAGAATTCATTTTTTTCCACTCTTTCTTATCAGGCTTAAAAACATCCTTGGTGGTATTCAAAAAACAAATCGCATCAAACTGATCGATCACCCCAGGTTCAAAATTGTTCATATCATCGCTAATAATAACCTCGAATGCCCCAGTTTTCTGGGCCATTAAACGCATCGTCTCCAAACCTGTCGGTATTGATTTGTGGCGATAACCCCGCGTTACCGAATAAACCAAAAGCTTACGCTCTTGCTTTGGATTCACAGCGCTAATTCCTTCGAGACCTTTAGCAACCTTCTGGCCCCAATCATCCCCGCTCAGAGCCACGGAAGAAAAAACAGCCAATAGAGACACTATAGATATTAAAAATTTCATATCCACGACGGATAAACTTCACACGCGAAATAGCAAATACAAACGGCACATATAAATAGGAGCAGCCCCGCCATAAAGAAATACAAAGTAAATACACGATTTCCAGCTTGCTCATTATTGATAGAAAAAGAAATAACATCATTGACAGTGATGAGCAAAATTGTGCATACGTGGCGCGGGTCTAACAAATCTAACAATCAAAGCCTGAAATATGCCATGACTGGCTACATTTGGGCAAAATAAAATATTTCCTCGGCTTAAATGTCGTAGAAAACCGTGCGGGGGACTCTGTGTGTGGGAGTTCCTCGCACACCTTTTTAGCCTTAAGCTTCGTCCCCTCTTCACTAGCTTGTCCTGGCGCTAACATTGTCGATGAGTAGCTTTTTCATTTACACATAGGAGCCTATCCTCATCATCCTGTTGAACATGAGAAAGATAATCGCATATACACTGGCGCTACTGCCTTTTTTTGCTTCAGCAGAACAAAATATAGGGCTTGCCGATCTGAAGCATCCCGTCAAGGCCTGCCTCTACAAAATCGAAGGCAAAACGTTGCAGACGCCATCTTACTTGTTTGGAACCATACATCTAGCAGACCCTCGTGTCGTTAACTTGCATCCCAAAGCAGAGTCAGCCTTCCTAGACTCTGATATTTTTTACAGTGAAATTGATCTCGATCTAGCTGCCCAATTAAAAATCGCACCTCTGATAATGCGAAAGGACGGCAAAAAGCTCACCGAAGCGATTGGTCCTGAGCTTGCCGATAAACTAAATGTTACTCTCAAAAACATAAACCCAGCTCTCAGCTTGACGCCCTTTGAAAGTCTCAAAACATGGGTAATCGCCGTAACACTCCCACTATTGGAGAATCAACTCATGGCAAAGAAACCTCTCGATACCATACTCTATCAGCGTGCGATAGATCAAAAAAAGAAAACGGCAGCCCTTGAGACTGCAGACTCACAGGTTCAGGTTTTCGACCAATTTAACGAGCAAGAACAACAAATGTTACTCTTAGACGCGATCAATCTCATGGCTGCTGAGCAGAACCTTGAAATTACATCTGTAGAGCGACTGCTCAACGTCTACCTCACCGGTTCAACCAACGAAATTGCCAACCTGATGACTACTGAAATGAAGAAGATGAATACAGATCCTGCACTTACTAAGCGACTCATGAAAGCGCTTCTTGACGACAGAAATGTCGAAATGGCCAACAAAGCTGATCAATTCATGCATGCAGACCCTGGCAAATGCCATTTCTTTGCAGTTGGCGCTGCCCATTATACGGGCAAACTTGCCGTTCAAGATCTTCTTAAGAAAAAAGGCTACACCATCACACCTCTTTTTGAGTAGATATCATTTAATAACTTAACACCTCTTTCACAATGCTTCCCTTCCGCCGCTCAGCTCTTTTCCGCCCTACTCTCTCCATCTCCGCCATATTACCACTTTTTCTCGTGATGCAGTGCAGCCAGCCTGATCAAATCACACAAAGTGCCCCCGATGAAATACTATCAGCGGATCAAAGCCCATCATCAACTGCTCTTACAAGTAGCGAAGCCCAACCCGGTCCTAATAAGAAGTATCAAACGCCTTCCCTAAAACCTCAGCAAATTGCTGAATTTATGCCCAGCAGCAACAGGGATGATAATAAAAGTAACCATATCCATGCCAATTACCAGTGGACTACAAACCACATGCACATTGGCGTGCGCTGGCAACCTTACGGCGGCAGACCTAAGAACAATGCCTACGATGCCACTAGACCCATTATCTCTAAATATAGCAGCTATGCTCAATTTTGGGTTGCATGGAGTGCTTCAGAACCCAGTGAAGAAAATACTGACTATGCAAAACATATGTCGGACTACCTGCAAACCATTGAACAAGCTGTCGATGCCTGTATCGAAAAAGGCCTCAAGTGTGAATTTGTTTTCTGGCACTGCCCAGCGTGGGCTGCCGTTGGCGGCGAGGCCGGTGGCGTGATGGCAAAGGAAGGATATTACCCAGCATTTGTAGAACGCATTGCCAAGCATTTCAAAGGGCGTGTTCATGCTTATCAACTCGCCCACGAGGCTAACCTTAAAATGCACCTCAACGATGGTGACATGGACTACATGATCTCAGAAGTTTTTACCAAGGGAGCAAAAGCCATCCGTAAAGTTTATGCTGAAGCCCCCGCTTCCCCAGTGATCATTTCAACGTCTGGTTGTTCTCCCTGCTTTGGATGCGATACCGTTGATGGCTTAAATGCCACCGGAGGACTAGCTATAAACAACTTCTATGATCAGCTCATTGCCTCGTCAGAAATGATGCAAGAGATCGATGCGCTCAATCTCAACATCTCTGACCAAAACGATGGTTACGGCACCGTAGATGGTGCCTATGTAGCCTCCGTCTGGGGTAATTACGATCTCGCTCGCAAAAAACTCGATGACTACGGCCACCGAGGCAAAGCCGTCATGGCCTCTGAATCATGGATTACCTGGGATGACACTCACAACTCTGCTGATGTCAACGGAGATGGATCACGCAACGAACTCGATGCCTACCTTCGAGCAATCACTATTATGGGAAAATGTCTACAGCGCGGGCTCAACACCATGAACTTCCCATGGTCTGACAACTCCAGCAGCTGGTCAATGGGCCTGACCAAGCGTCATGACTACAATGGAAGAGTCAAAGAATTGATGCCTGAGATCGTGATACCATCTAAACATGGAGGTGCCGACATCGTTACTTCCAAAGTTGTCGTCAGAGGAAACGATGATGAATTCGAAGTTGCTCTTATGGACGAAAAGCTCCAGTTCCCCTTCACCATTGAAGATTATATCGATCCCTCGGACCCAAACCACTTACACTATTACGTTTGGCGCTGGTATGCTCAAATATCAGGGGGTAATGATGAAGTCATACGCCATGCCGTAGCAGGCGAGCCTGCTAACAATATTGGCGTATTTGGCCCCGACTTCACTGGACCTGAGCGCTATCGTATCTCCTCATACAATCGTACTCGAAATAGCTTTATGGTACTTATCTATGCGAGTGGAGCTACTGCCAAACACTGGGTGAAAGTAGCCATACCAGCAACTATTCAAAATGGGAGTCACTATAACAACGAGCTTTCTCAACAAGACTACCGCGGCGAAGGCTTCAAAGATGGTGACAGCTACAAAGCTCGTATTATCACCAAAAACATCAGCCCCAAAGATGGTAGCGACATCGATCCAAGCGTCACCGAGAGCAAGGTCTTGACTGTAGAAAACGGCATGCTTCAAATTCCTGTCATGAAGATGAACAAGTTTACGGCTATCGAATTTGTTCGTGTTGAGGTAAAGGACGAGAGCCAGCAATAAAAATAAGATGCTGGCGACTAGGCAGCACCTACCGCCTTCGTGTTAACTTACGATTCAACCCGCTCACTGCGCAGAATCATAGCAACCATAGAAACACCTACTCACCTAACATATTGTTGTAGCGCTCTTTTTTCTCAGCAATAAGCTTCTGCTTACTTAGCAGCAAGGGGGTCGCCTCATCAATTTCATTTCGCAAACTAAGCAGCTCTCGAGTCTTTGCGGCAAACGCAACCGGATCTTTGATTTTTTCAGAATCAGCTGCAGCCATTATAAAATCATCCATACGCTGCTGGAGTGTCAATTCAAGCTGCATTATTTGCTGACCAAGGCCAATTGCCTCCGCATTAATGACTGCGGCTTGCCAATGCTTGATGCGCGATAAAAGATCAGTATTTTTTGAAGCTGCGTCATCGTAAAGAGCTTCAGATTTACTACGAATTTTTTCAAACTTAGTATACTTTTCCCGAGCTGATTTAATGTCTTTTTCTAAACGACTGGCCAGCTTTTTCTGCTCTGCGATCCTCTTGATTAGTGTATTTTGGGTATCATTCAGCTCCTTTCGATCAGCATGGTATACTTTAAGATTTTCATTGATAGCTGCCCACGCGGTTTCTGCGAGAGCGAGCTGGTCTCCGGGAGTTTCTTGCCCTTTGCTGAGATCCAAGAATGCTAGCTTCTTACTGTCTAGAGACTTAAGCTTATCACTTAATTTGCCCCGCTCAACTGCGATTTTTGATCTCAACTGAACAAGCTGATCTGCCAGCTTCTCATCCTCTGGCTTTTGCTTGATTGCTTTGATGATTTGCGCTTCAGAATTAAGTAAGCGTTTCTCAGAATCCATTATTTTCTTACTCTCTTTCTCAGCCTGTTGATACTCTCGACGAGATACCGCAACGGCAGTTTTGTGCTTATTGCTAAGCTCACGCATCCCAATCAATTCATGCTGCACTTGCTGGCGCTTTTCACCCAGTCTCTTCCCTTTCAACGACATCTCTTTAATTAAAGAATCGTTCTTCGTGCGCTCCGCCAACATACTTTCATGCATTACCGTAGTGTCTTTGTATTGCAGTTCTGTCTTCGACAACATTGCCGCAGCCTCACTTAGCTTAGCACTGGCTGCCTGCAAAACCTCTTTATTTTCTACTAACATAGCTTCAGATGGCGCCACCTCTTGAAGCAATGTTTCAATCCTTGATGCAATAGACGGAGGATTGGCTGATATCGCACCCACACTTTCAGCACTGGCGATATTCAAAACATTGATCACGCCCGACCAGTTGGCTGCAAAGACTTGTTTGCCATCATGGCTGAATGCAACCTCAGTAATTATCTCATCAAAAGTAGAAAACTCTCTCAGTAATTTAAAATCTGGCTTCCAAACCTTGACCTTCTTATCTCTACCACAGGTCACCAAGTGACCGCTCTGGCTCCAGTCAACAGAGAGCACTCCCCCCTTATGGGCACCCTGTTTTTTGACCTGCTTGCCGTTATTCATTTCCCAAATGATCATGTCGCCATCCTCTGATACTGTCGCCAGTAGGTTGGAGTCTGTGCGCCATGCCACACCAGTAATACCTGCTTTGTGACCTCTCAAATTATGAAAGGCATTGCCAGTATCGGCCTCCCATACATAGACATCTCCGCCCCTGCCACCAGAGGCAAGCAACACGCCATCGGGGGAGTAAGCAAGTTGAGTTACCCAGTCGGTGTGTTTTTTAATCGATAGGAATTGTTCATCAGTTTGTGTATCCCAAAGCTTCACCCTTTTCCCTGGCCCTCCGAGACTTACGCCGCCCAGATCTGGGCGAAGTGATGCTGCAATTACAGCATCATAGTCCTTACCAGCCTTTAATAATATATCACCAGTTCTAATATCCCAAGTGACCGTCGTCCCAGATTTGCCACCTACCCCACCACCAGCGAGAAGATACTTGCCAGACGGATGGAAGGATAAGACTTCAGGCTGCCCCTTATCAAAAGGGAGAATACCAACCATCTCTTTACTATCAGTGTTGTAGAGTATGACCTGTCGTTGGCCCGTGATAGCTAACAATGGCGCCCATGGACTAGATGCCATATCTGCGACTGCTGTCCCCCTATCACTGGTCACCACAGGATCTAATAGCAAGTGTTCTGGCATCGGAGGGGCCCCCACAGGCTTTACTGCAGAATGAACTTTACCGAGCACAAACGACGGCTTTTTCCTTTTCTTTGGTTTGCCCGATTTGTTCTCCAATAACCCGCCATCAATCCATGCACGTATCAAGTCTGCTTGCTCGCGGTTGAGCTTATCACCCTTGGGGGGCATTTTGGGTTTCATGGTGTGAGTGATAACACCAAAAATCTTCGAGTCAGCACCTTCTCCAGGTTCGGCAAATTTACCACCAGATCCTCCCCGCATCGCTGAAGTATAGGTAGTAAGATCGAGATCTCCTTTCTGCTTATCCGGATTATGACAATTAAAACACGCATTCTCAAATACAGGACGAATATGATCATCGTAATTAGGGGGGGCTGCTTTCACAGAGCCGGTGGCACTCAGGCACAGAGCTACGATCCAAAGTAACCATTGGAATGCTGATTCTAAAACATGGCAACGATTTTCCAAAACTAATGATTAAAGATAAATTCTTTAGAATTAAGCAAAGCCCAGAAGATATCTTCATAGATTTCACCAATGACTTGCTCGTCATCTGCAGCTTCAACGTGAGCAATCAGCTTTTTCTTTTCCGCACTTGTCGCCAGCCGCGTCAAACAACGAATATAGAGGTTATCAATAATCTCAGCCGGTGATTTATCTGACTTCATCAAATCGCGAAGCACACCTCCCTGCTTGATACGTTTATTGACGGTCTCTCCATTTAACAAATGAAGTGCTTGCGAGAGACTTGGATCCATTCGCACTTCACAAGAACAAACCGTCTCACGCGTTGCCCTGCCAAAAGTTTTAAGGAAATAATTGGAGGTATTACCATCAGCGATTTGTATCGCCTTTGCCCCTTTAGGCAGCCCTTTAAACTTATTTTCCGTATTCGTCGCTTGGGAAATAACATCCAACAAAACTTCTGCACGCAAACGACGTGAAAGCGCATGGGAGAAGTTACGCGTGTCACCAGCATTACTTGAATTCACAATTGTTGAGCGCTGATAAGTATTTGACATGCAAATATCCCTCACCAGTTTTTTAAGATCAAAATTATAACTAACAAACTGAGTTGATAAGGCCTCGAGCAATGCAGGATTCGATGGCGGATTTGACACCCTTACATCATCTACAGGCTCGACGATGCCAAGTCCAAAGAAATGCGACCATATGATATTAGCCACATTGGGTGCGAACCATGGGTTATCCGGCGAAGCAAGCCAATCACCTACTGACGCTCGACGTGATTTGTCTGTGTTACCTGGCTCCGCTCCACCGAGAAAGCGAGGTTTGGCATTCTGCTTAGTAACTGGGTGTTTGATCTGTCCACTTGCATCGTAGATGATTTGCTCACGCGGATCTGCAGCTTTTTTGCGTTTCACTTGAGCAAAAAAAGCAGCAAAACTGTAATAATCATCCATTGTCCATCGATCAAACGGATGATTGTGACACTGGGCACACTGAATGCGAGTGCCCATGAACACTTGCGCGACATTTTCGGTCAGCTGCTTCGTTTCGAGTTCTACTTGAAAGAAGTTAGTTGCTGGCGTTGAAAAAGTCCCCCCTTTGGATTTGATCAACTCACGAACTATTTCATTGAAGGGAGTATTAGCCGCAATGCGGGCCCTCAGCCAATTATGGTATAAGAGTGCCGCTTTGTAGCTCACTTGATTAGGAAAAGTCCTAATCTGTAATAATTCAGCCCATTTCATTACCCAGATTTCAGTGAACTCATCGGTATCAATCAATCGTTCAATCAACACCTTACGCTTATCTTGAGAGGCATCCTTGAGAAAGACGTCTAACTCATCGGGCGAAGGCAGTCTACCAACGAGGTCTAGATGCACCCGGCGAACAAAAACTGAATCATCACAAAGCTCAGAAGGGATCACACGTAAGCGATGCAACTTTTCATGTACTAGCTTATCAATGTAATTTACCACCTCTAACTCAGGTCTCTGGTAGTCTGTAGCCTCAGGGACGACTATCGTGTGCATGCCTTCAGAAAAAGTATGGAACCGCCCCATTACAAATGCCTCTCCGCGTTCTACCGAGTTCATCAAACCAGTGCGGGCATCCACCACAACCGAATTATCGTTGCTTGTTGAAAAAGTAGTAAGGTTAGTAACATCACGGTCACTACCATCGGTATAAATTGCCCTCACGCTCAGCGGCATCAATTGATGATTACCTTTTAGAACAGCTTCCTTAGGACGAACTTCTATTGCTACGGGCAATACTATGTCACCGTCTTGAACTTCATCGTAATTAGCCCCAGCCTTCACCCAGTCGAGTAATACCTGATAAGATCGGCTCTCTTTTTCAAACAGCTTACCACCGGTGTGGGGAACGGCCTCGACAGCTTTACTCAACAACAAGCTGTCTTCAGGTAGTGCAAGGTTAATACGGCGACCTGGCATCTCACGCGTAATACGCTGATAGTCACCTACAGGGTCGTAACCAAACAACGAGAGCATGAAACCGTCACGACCACGAGCTGACCCGTGACACGATCCAGTATTGCATCCAGAAGCGGTTAAAATTGGCATCACATCACGCTGAAAACTCACCGACCTTATCTGGGTCGCACCTTCCACCACAACCGGCACGTCGAGCTTTTTACCACGGTAGCTAATCTCAATACGACATGAGCCATCAGCGAGGGGCAATAGTGTAGTATCATTTAGGCGCACCAACTGCTCCCCCACTATCTTAAGATCAACCGAGGGCGTTACATCACGGGTCTCTGCATCTTTGTAATGAGCAATGACCACGAGACGGTGAAAATCAGAACTAGTCTCAAGGCTGACCTTCTTGGGGAACACCTCAATCGCAGTAAGCTCAGGATCAAGCTCCTCAAGATTTTTCTCCCTTCGGCTTTTTTCTCTCGCTTGTAGGCTTACCCCCGCGGGCCAAGCAGCCCCGTCACGAATCCAAGCATCCAGCATAGCGATCTCATCGTGGCGGAGCGGACTTCCCCCTTTGTTATTGGCGTTATCATTCTCATCGAGCGCCGGCGGCATGATGTCATCGTCATCATGCGATAAAGACACAAGCTCTAGGATCAAACTTTTCTCAGGATTCTTCAGGTCAATTGCATCTCCCGTCTCTCCTCCCTCGATTGCCTTCGCATAAGTATGTAAGCGTAGAGCTCCCTTATCTTTATTCTCGCCGTGGCAGCGAATACAATTTTCCTCAAGAATAGGCTGAATATCCCTGATGAAATCAGGAGCAGCAGGCAGAGAAGTCACCAGAATAATACCAGTGAGAACTCTGTAAAAGTGATCAAACATACGGTTCATTGCCTTTTGCGCTCCCTGAGTTGTTCTAGCCGAGAGAGTGGCTTACTGATTTTTAAGGCGGCGGACTTCTTATCTTCCTTGCTACTTTCTTTCCTCTTACTTAGCGGCGCTGAATTCACCATCAAGGTTCCACCGTGGCCCGTATTGTGGGCTATCTCATGGCCATTCCTCATCGGTAAAACCTGACAAAAAAGAGCGTTATGTTTACCCTTGGCTGCATCCTTGGCGACCTTCAGCTTAAAGTTCAGTTGCTTAGTTGAAGCATTAACATACATCGTAGATGCCGAGACTCCATGAGGTAAGCCATGCATAATGACTTTCGCCTGACCATAGATCTTCTCATGATGCTCCACCCTGCCAATCATGATCGCTTCCTCACCAGGCACCGTAGAGGCCATTTCCAAACCAATACTCAATAAAGGTTCTGTAACGGTAAGCTTCTGCAGCGAAGATGAAACAACGACCTGTCCTTGATCTGTTTCTGCTTGGGCAGTGACACAAAGCTGGTAGGTGCCCGTACGGGCATCACCACTGGTATTAATATCATAAAACGCCTCGCTCTTCCCTTTTTCTATTGTGATTTCTGTTGGAGCTCCGACGCCCGGAGGTTTCCACGGAAGGGTTACCTTCACCGCCTTATCAAAGCCCTCACCGCGACGTAGAATCACTTTCAAACGAGCCGTTCCATTTTGAACCATTGGCACCGGCGGCACTTTTAAGTCTACATGAAATGGCGCCTTATTGATCACAGCGACTGCAATCCTGTCACCTTTGACGCTGTGGAATACACCTACGTTATTCTGCTGAGCAAAATTAATCACCTCCAAGAGCTTGCCTTTGACCTCGCTCTCGGCACTGGCATCAGAGATCGTAAAGCGATGTAGCCCACCCGCGAGAGGTGCATCTGCACTCGCCTCAAAAACAGCCAAGAAATTGTTCGCGCTCTGAGGCGCTGAGCTATGCTTCATAGTTACTCCAGCAGGCAAGGAGTCTGCCTGCAGCCGACACTCACAACTAGTGTTCTGGCGAGAAATATTAACCACCGTGGCATAGCGATTACCACGCGGAACACTGATCATCTTGCGAAACTGGCTGTCATATCTCTTACCAACGGGAATACTGGCAAAAAGCGATGGCTCACGCCGATGAATCTCCAGCCGGTAAACATAATCAGGGCCTCCATTACCCAGTTGGTCCCGTATATTTATAAAATATTCTCCGTCAGCTGATGGTTTAAAATCAATGATGCTATCAAGACCTCCCTGATCGTCGTTGCGCCCCAGTTGTTTGCCGTCGGCATCACGCAGAATCAGGACACTATCAAGGGGAGAACGCAATGACCTAGCTTTGACTCTGATTCGCAGACTCTCGCCTTTTTTGGCATGAAAACGAAACCAATCCACATCCTCTTTTTTAGCAATGATGCCATGGAAGGCACATGGGGCCGCTAACGGCTTCATGGGTGTTGCCTTTTTCGATTCTCCATTGGGCTCTTGTTCGTTAGCAAACGGCAGGGAGCTCACTAAAACAGGGTTGGCTGAAGGTGCACTCATACCGTCTCGCAGCGCAAAGAGATCGTAATGGGATCCATCACGCCCAACCGGAATGGCCTGCATCACATAATCTCCTGCAGGATCGCCAATCATGAGGAATTCACCAGCCACATTAGCATTCCCCGCTGGGGGATAAACCGCGCTCGGACGTGAAAAACCGCCAAGATGGAGCCGGTAGCGGCACTTATTACTGCCCTCATAGGAGGACTCCCTCACCATGATGAGATATTCTCCGTCCTTTGGGGCGATCACAGACACATAGCTATCCTGACGTAGCAGCGCTGTATCATCGGCAGCTGCCAACACACGGCTGTCCTCATCAAGAATAGCGACATATGGATCAAATAAGATTTTACCCAAACGTATGGCCTCGAGCTCTGCGGAAATACGCTGACCCTTCTTCACCATGACTCGGTAATAATCGGCGTCTTCCCTCTTAGACACTCCATGAATAGTCACGTTAAATTCAACTGCTTGAGGCTTCCTGAGGCTATCATTAGGTTCTATCTCCTTAACCGTGGGAAATTGCCCAACCCAGAAAGTCGACATGTAGGTGAAGCCCCCCTTACACAGTAATCGTAGCGGATACTCGCCCAAGGCAGCATCTGCGGCTACGCTCACAACAACTTTAATATGCTTGTCACTCACCTTGGTGAGGGATTTGACCGAGACTCCTTTTTTGTAGCAAAGTAACTTCTGCGGCTCAAACATACGATTCCCTCGCAAATCGAGCTCAACCTCCTCACCACGAACCCCACCTCTTGGCAGCACGGACACTAGGTCAGGGCTGAAAGCATGTAGCAGTGTCGACAACGACGATAATGCGATAGCTACGATGAGGCTCCTGTTTACTTTCACGTTATAAAAATCAAATAAGAAGATCTTCAATCACACTACCACCAGCAACAATTTCGATAGGGCGACCACCTGGAGCCATTAGCACCTTATCAGCGTTAATACCGATCTGGTTATACACCGTGGTAGCCAAATCAGCCACCCCTACCTTGTCTTCCTCAGGTTCTGCAGCCAAAGCATTTGATTTACCATAAATGAGTCCTTTTTGCACTCCGCCCCCAGCAAGCATAACAGAAAACACACGCGGCCAATGGTCACGTCCATTGTTCTTATTGATCTTCGGAGTTCTGCCGAATTCTGAAGTCAACATGACTAATGTATCATCTAGCATACCTCGATTTTCCAGATCACGTAGCAAAGCCGCAACCGCCTTGTCCACAGGTGGTAGATTTTTCTCAATACCACCCTTAATATCATCATGGTGGTCCCATCCGCCAGCAGTGAGAGAAATAAAGCGAACTCCCGATTCCGCCAAACGGCGCGCAAGTAACATGCGCTGACCAGCTTGCGTTCTACCATACATGTCCTTGAGCTCGTCAGGCTCCTTACTCAGGTCAAATGCCTCACGTGCCTTCTGAGATGAAATCAAACGATACGCATGTTGATAAAATGCATCCATTGAATCCAATGCGTCTGAATTCTCAATCGACCTAAAATGCGCATCTACCGTTTCCAGCAATGACTTGCGCCGGCAAAATCTATCCTCTCCAACACCGTCGGGCATATTAAGGTCACGAACCTTAAAGCCCTTACTCAAGGGGTCTGCACCTAACCCGAACGGACCGTATGCAGAGCTTAAATAACCTGAATTGGCATGAATGTTAGGCACATTGGGCACGCAAACATATGGAGGCAAATTATTCTTAGCTCCTAATTCATGAGCAATGACCGAGCCCATTGATGGATACTGTATGGCAGGGCTCGGTCGGTAACCCGTGAACATATTCTGAGTTCCTCTAGCATGTGCCGCTTCTCCGTGAGACATCGAACGAATCACTGTCATCTTATCAGCAAGTTTAGCGAGCTCTATCATATGCTCGCTGAACTCAACACCTGGAATCGCTGTTTTAACCGTGCCAAACGGCCCCCTATATTGGCTTGGAGCCAGAGGCTTAGGGTCAAACGACTCCTGTTGTGCTATACCTCCTGGAAGGAAAATCTGGATGACCGATTTAGCCACTCCTTCTTTAGATTCATAATGTTTTTGAGCACCATGAGCCTGCATTCGAAGAAATTCTGGCAAGGTCAAACCAAGCCCAGCAAGCACACCCACATTCAAAAAACCTCGACGACTAGAGCCACCGCAACCCAATTGCGAAGCTGGATTAGAATTATGGCCCGTATGTTTAGTCATGATCTACAAAAATGAAACATGTGAACAGGTTACCCAAAACAAAGCGACATGCTATCATTTTTAAATGAAAAAATAAGCCTTCAGCTTTCAGATTTCGAATCCGAGCTTCATCCCAACCAGAAGATCTAATTCGCTCACCATAGAGCAGCAAAATAATATGCTTTTCTCCTGTTGGAAGATAGGATTGCATATTATGATTAACTTAAATTAAGTATTTTTTATTACGTTTATTGTATGCCAACTTCTAACTTTTCTTGTTATAAAGATAATCGCACCTAGTCAAAAAAAACCATAAGTATCCAAACACATCTAACTTTGTTAGTGATGCTGCCATGCGCATGATCTCACCTAGAAATCAAGACGCTTGAATAAGACAAATAATAATATGACTAACCTCAAACCATCTGTAACCCTCATCATAGGCCTTGCCGTAACAGCCTTCATTTGGTCTCTACTCGACTACACCGAGCGCAAAAATGCAAAAGCTGAATTCGATTTTGAAGCCGAAAGAATTCATCAGCTAATCGGCAAAAGAATTTCATCTTATGAAGGCCTACTCACTGGCGTAAAAGCGTTCTTCATGGCATCCAAAGAGGTAAGCCTTCAAGAATGGGACATATACTTCAAAAAATTACAGTTCGAGAACCACTATCCGGGCCTTCAGGGTATTGGCTATGTACAACATGTCAGTACTAAGAAAGATATAGATAAGCTAAAAGCCAGGCTCCGGACATATGGCATGGCAGATTACAAAATCAAACCCGAGGGCGACCGCACTGATTACTTCCCTGTCGTTTTTCTTGAGCCCCTGAATCACAGGAACGAAAAAGCCATAGGTTATGACATCTATTCGGAAACTATCCGAAGAAATGCTATCGAGAGCGCTAGGAGCCGGGAAGCGACCTCAATCACGAGAAAAATAACACTTGTTCAGGAAAATGATAAAAATATTCAAAGTGGCTTATTAATGAATATTCCCTTCTTCACGAACGAGCGAATAGACAAACAAGATCTACCCAGAGAAATAGATGGAATCATCAACGCCGTCATTAGAATGGATGATTTTATCACCTCCTTGATAGAGCCTGCCGTTTTAGAAAACATGCATATGGTCATACACGACCAGCATGAGTCAGATGAAAATATACTATTTGATTCTCACAAAAACGAAAAGCACAAGGGTTTCCCCGCCAGATTCAAGCACACGAAAACCCTCGATATTTATGATCAAAAATGGATTGTCACTCTCGAAGGTCAGCCTGCTGCAAACTACCTGCCATTATTCTACGGCGGCAAAAGTAAGAACATCAACCTCGTCGTTCTACTCGTCGGTTTTGCTATGTCTATGCTGGGCTTCTATCTCAGCAGAGGCTTGATCACAACAGCGAGGCTCAGAGTAGAGAAGCAGGCAGACGCCCTATCGCTCAAGATCGATAAAGACATCATCAAACGCCAAGAACAATCACTTCTTAAATTTAAGGATAATAGTGAATACCTCGTTGTCTGTATTATCGACATCCAAGACTCCACACTGATCACTTCTCAACTATCTGAGCACGAAACAGCAGAACTTTATAGCACCTTTGACAAGGTGATGAACCAAATCATCTTAAAACATGGCGGAACTGTTGTTAAGAGCATGGGCGATGCTATCTTGTATTACTTCAATGCCTCACCATCACCATCTAAGGACGATTACATGACCGCCATCGATTGTTGCCTGGACATGACCACCGCTAATGAAGTTCTAAATGATAGCCTCAATCATGCAAAAACACATCATATCAACTATCGCATCAGCGCCGTCTATGGTTCTGTGATGTCTGCATCCAAAAATGACATCCAAGACATTTTTGGCTCAACAGTGAACCGTTGTTCTAAAATCAATCGTTACTCCAGAACAAACGGGGTCGTTGTTTCTCATGAGATATATGAATTAGTCAAAAACGAGAAAGCCTATCAGCTTGAGAAGGCTGGCGATAATATTCGCTCCGAATATGGAGACGGCGTGTATCACATTTCTAAGGTGTAACTCAGAGCTTCATGCGAAGTTTCATGAGAAACATGATAAAATTAATCACTTGCACAATTTGTCTGGTAACAGCTTTCACAGGCAATGCTGGGCCCCAGAACTTGGATAATCAGATTACAAGCGCAGACAATCAGTCTCGGATTGAGCAACAAGATCCGCTCCGAATACTCATCGTCGATGGCTTCAACAACCACGATTGGCAGCTAACTACTCGCCTGACCAAAGGCATTCTCGAATCAAGCGGCCTATTTCGTGTTGATGTATCAACGGCACCCAGCAGCCAATCAGCGCTAGAGTGGGCCAGTTGGCGACCGAAATTCTCCCAATACGATGTAGTCATGCAGAACTGTAACAGTCACGGAAGTCGAGCTCAGTGGCCGAAAAAAGTGCAGCGAGATCTAGAAAAATTTGTTTCACAAGGAGGAGGTCTTTATATCTTCCACTCAGCAAACAATGCTTTTCCTCAATGGCCAGATTACAACCTCATGATCGGTCTTGGATGGCGTAATAAAAACTTTGGCGACGCCGTCACGATTAACCGCAACGAAGAAGTCATACGTATTCCTGCTGGAGAGGGAGATAACACCAATCATGGTAAGCGCATCAATGCAGTCATCACCAGCATGGGCAATCATCCCATCCATAAAACCCTACCAAAGCAGTGGAAGGCCGCCGACTTAGAAATTTACCGTTACGCCAGAGGCCCGGCAAAAAACATGACCGTGCTCTCCTATGCGAAGGAGCCTGAGACCGGCCTTAACTTCCCCGTAGAGTGGATAGTGCGCTATGGTAAGGGTCGGGTTTATAATTCAACCTACGGCCACGTCTGGAAGGGTGACACCAATCCAGATGGAATGCGGTGCATCGCCTTTCAAACACTCTTAATTAGAACCCTCGAATGGCTGAGCCATAAGCAGGTATCCTGGCCGCCCCCAGCCAACTTCCCTACTAAAGAAGCTATTAGTCTAGAATAAACTCCCCCGCTTCTCTCGTACCAGAGCATCGTCTCGTCTAAATCACGCCAACCACGAAGCCTCACTGGTCAGCGCTGCGGCGTTGCTAGGTAAATACAATGCCGTGCCCGTTTTGATTTCTCGTGTGGCTTTGCTGCCTCCTCATCGACATCAAAGCCCGCCTTGATCAGGCATTTGCGGAATTTTGGTGCGGGCTCAGATAACCAGTATGCGACACAGCCACCCGGTGTTAAAACCTCTCGAATCTTCGATAAAAAACCGGGCGAATACAGCCGTGCGTTACCTGCTGTGATCAAGTCATCCGGTGTATTATCAATATCGAGTAACAGCGCATCATAGCTCCCCCTGCTCTTGGCATTGATGATATCAAACAGATCCCCTTGAGTAATCTTGGTCCGCGGATCTTCCAGCAAAGGTCCGTTATGCTCTACGAGAAAGGTCCGGTTCCACTCGATCAGGGGCGGCATCAACTCGGCAACCTCCACCGTTGCTGGGCTTCCAACCAGCTCGAGAGCCCGCTTAAGGGTAAAACCAAGCCCCAGCCCCCCTATCAGCACTTTAGGGTGCTTAGGCCTCGATGACTTGCCCGGCAACAAGCGTGAAAGCCCGACCTCTGAGAGCATCTCCTCCGAGAAAGTGAGAGCCGTGCTCATCAAGTCAAAACCATTGTACTTCAGATAGAATTTACCATCATGCTTGTGCAGGGAAAACACCGTACCATCCGACATCTTTGACTCACCGAGCTTCACATAAGGCTTCATGTCAGCAGACTTCGCTAAAACAGCCGAATGAACAAGCACAGATCAAAACCAAGTTGTCAACCTACCCATTAGGACTAGCGCTAGTGCTGGTGCAGGTGACAACAAAGCAAGTAGCACATAAAGAACATCCACAGCCCTGAAGAAAAAACATCGCCTAGTGTTGCTAGCCATCTATACTTGGACTTAGCTTCAAAAAAATTTATAACAGAACTACCATGAAATTTTCACCTCTGCCATTCATATACCTCCTCATCCTTGCCACATCAGTCCTAAGTTCAAAAGGTCAAGAAGCCGTTCAGATCCTAACCAAAAGCTTCGAACAAAACATCTCTCTTCAAGGTGTGGACTTCCTTATTCAATGCCCTAACCAAGGATCTGTTAATACACTCACTATCACGCCCTCCGGATTAGAGGGAGCAAACGACCCCATTGTCGTTACGATCATGGGCACTGTCACTAATGCTGAAGTTGATGACCTCGATGCCAATGGCTTCCCTGAGGTTTACGTCTATGTCCAAAGTGCCGGCAGCGGATCGCATGGCTCACTCGTCGCCTACGCCTGCAATCAAAAGAAGTCACTTACCCCCATCTTCCTCCCTGAGCTGACTGAAGATAAAGAAAACTCCAAAGGCTACATGGGCCACGATCAATTCGCAGTAGGTGAAGGCTCTCTCCTACGTCGCTTTCCCATCTACCATCCTGCCGACTCCAACAACAAAATCAGCGGTAAAATCAGTGGTAAGACCCGCCAGCTTCAATACAAACTCAAGGCAGGAGAAGCCGGCTGGATCTTAAGGTTGGATAGATCCATGGAATATTAAGAACATCACAAAAGTTGCCAGAATGCCATTCCCGCCGTTGCGTTGGCTATGTGAGGCGCTTGAATCTAAATTAAGTGTCAGTCCACAGAAGCATAGGCAAGCTGTGCCAGACTACTACGGCAGGAAGAACAGCAAGGTGGAAGGCAAGACGCCCTTGGAGGGGTTTTTGGTCGTCTCAGCTTTGTGTTGGAACTGCCCCTTGCCGGTTAATCGCTGGCAAGAGGCTTTTGCTAATCTTTGTCAAACAAGGAGGAAGCAATTATTAGCGCCAGCTTAACGCCAACAAAGACGTTCACAAATAGACAGCCAACACCCGCTAATATAGAAGCGGCTGTTTGATCCCCACTGCCTTTAATGGAATCAGCCAGCTGGATCGACAGTTTGGCACCAACGAACAAGGCCACAGCCACCAGAATAAATATGGCAATCATCTGGGGCACCACACTTCTATTCTCCTGCTCGTCTTCGTTTTGATTCACACTGTAGGCTACTTTGGGGGCTACCCCCTCACAAGTGAATAATAGGCTCACCCCGCTGGGAGGAGTTTTTTAATGCTTACGAGGTGCGAAAACGGCCCCCAAACGGCCCCCATTAAAAAAACCAGCAAACCACTCTGCCCACAACTTATTGATACAGAAAGAGCCGCTGGCCGGAATTGAACCGGCGACCTATTCATTACGAGTGAATTGCTCTACCCCTGAGCTACAGCGGCCTAAATCTATTTGGGAAGGCAAAATTTATTTAGCACAGAAAATCGGGCTGGCAAGCTCAACAATGGATACTGCGAGGACGGCTCGACAAATGTCTACAGATTTCCTACGTTCTTTTTTGTGAGCCCATCTCTCCATGCCGATTTCTTAACTCAGTCAAAGACACGACGCTATCTACTGGGGATTTCCGGAGGCAGAGACTCGGTGGCACTTTTACACCTGCTGCTTGATGAAGGTTACCACAATATCGTGCTGTGCCATCTCAACCATAGCTTACGTGGTCGAGCCTCGGGTCACGATGCCGCACTCGTGTCTCGTCTGGGTAAGAAATGCAATCTCCAATACGAAATCGAGAAAGTAGATGTAGCCAAGCGAATTTTACAAATCGGAGGCAGTATGGAGCTTGTCGCTCGGAACGCACGCCACCAGTTTTTTGTAAGCTGCGCGCGAAAATACCGCTGCAATCGTATTCTGCTTGCACACCACGCCGATGACCAAGCAGAGACTGTTTTATTTAATCTGCTGAGGGGCTCCTACGGATTGAAGGGTATGCATTTCTCAACGACTCATCATGTTAAAGACAAGGAGCTAGAGCTGCAACGTCCGCTTCTTAAAGTGACACGTAGGGAGATCAATGACTATCTTGAGGCTCACAAAATTAGCTACAGAGACGATGCCAGTAATGCAGAAAGCATCACTACAAGAAACCGCCTCCGCAACGAAGCGATGCCCTTACTGCAGGAAATCATGGGTCGCGAGGTTCGCCCTGCCATTTTAAAAGCAGCAAGTGCCTCCCGAGCACAACAAGAGGCAATCACGAGCACGCTCGAATCTCTCGAACTGTATGACCCTCAGGGACGCTTATTCCTTCCAAAAATAGCGAAGCTATCCCCTGCCATGCGATCAAGCGCAATACATCATTACCTGAAACAACATCATGTTTCAGACATCACCTCAGAGCTACTGGTAATGTGCGACGGGCTCATCATCGGTAAAGCTATAGCAAAAGTAAACTTACCAGGAGGTAGATTTCTCCGAAGAAAAGAGAAGCGGATTTTCATCAGCTAAATCATTGATCAGCTAAGTTAATATGCGAGCCATCATCCAACGCGTCTCTCAAGCCAGTGTTCGCATCAAAGGCGATCTCTCAGGCCAGATTGGCCCTGGCTTGCTCATCCTCCTCGGTATTGTCGATGGCGATACGGAAGATGACATAAACTGGCTTGTGGGTAAGATCGCACGAATGCGAATTTTCACTGATGATGAGGGTAAAATGAATAGGTCTCTTGGTGATATCGATGGCGAGCTACTCGTTATCAGCCAGTTCACCCTCCATGCCAGCACGAGAAAAGGAAATAGACCATCCTTCATCAAAGCAGCACGACCAGAAATAGCGATCCCACTCTACGAAGCCTTTCTTCAAAAAGCTCACGATGAAACCGGGAAACCCTGTGCCTCTGGTGAATTTGGTGCCGACATGCAGGTCAGCCTCACCAACGACGGCCCCGTTACGATCATGATCGACACCAAATTAAGAGAATAGTGGCACCACGCGCACAGCCACTTGGTCGATCCTACTTCTTCAAGCGCACAGCCGTGCCGCAGTAGGTGCAGTAAAACCATTTGTAGACCAACAACTGTAATGCCGTTGGTAAGACATAGCCTATAGCCTTCACGTGATGCGCTTTCTTATGCTTTGTGCATTTTTTAGACATCAGGGGAGGCTGCTGACAAACGACACAACGGGCTCTCGAAGCAAAATAAAAATAGGCCGCTGCCGAACTCATGAGTAACAACAATAGACTAACTACCCACACCACAACAGTGGAAGCATCTAAGCCAGCCCTGTAGAAAAAAAGACCTATGAGAGACGTGGTATTGACCACAAAAAGCGCTATAAAAAAAACAGCCGACAGCGCTGCTATTCGCAGAGTATTGGCATGGGGATGAAAAACACCTTTAATGAATTTTCGAGATTTTAAATCAACGCCTTGATTTAATCGATCAGGTGAGGATAGGGCTTCCCTGACGTTTCCTCGATCCAAGGGGCGAACCCACTGCGGCTCAGAATCCAAGTCGTCAAAATTACGAATGCGAGAGGAGTTGAGCCCCGCATGATTAATCTCATCTTGATGAGATATTGAGTCTACTTCTCCCAGCGTGGTCATAATGTTAATTTTTACATCACCCTCACAACGGTTAAGCAGTATTCCATCCTCCATATTTTCAATGGATACATGGTGCTCAGACATAAGCTCCTGATCAAGTGGCTCGGCCACAGGAGACATGCTGAGCATCTGCAACACATCTTGATCTTCCTCAAGATTGACAAGTTTGGTCTCAATGACTTTTTCTTTCCTATGAGAGCCTTCAGCAGAATCAAGACTCTCAGAACTTGCATCCAATGTTCTTGTTGTCTCAGAGGCAGCTCCGCCACCCGAATCGGCATGCTCTGCCGCCAATTTCTGCCACTTCTCAACTCTGTTTTGTGAAGGGGTATTTGCCATCACTTCAAGCAGATTATTAGCTTTGGCTAGTTCCCTGGAGAGTTCTTTCGCATCCACTTCTAATAGATCACAAATATCAAGATAGCCTGCTACCTTGAGAAGCTCGAGAGCTCTGGTCGGAATACCAGGAACCGTATCTAAATTTGGCATATCAAGGGATCACGTAATTGCTTACTTATTAACGATTAATAAGATAGCAAAGCCACGATCTGTGACAAGCAGCTAATATGCCTGCCGCTTATCATCTCGCTCAACTCAGAGACAAATGCATTTCCTGAAGCTGACCAAGCTTCTGCGCCCACTCCTCTCTCCGCGCTTTCTCTCTCTCGACAAGTTCTGCAGGAGCCTTATCAATAAAGGCTTTATTCCCAAGTTTACCATCACATTTTTTCACTTCTATTTCGACTTTGGCAATCTCTTTGTTTAACCGAATTTTCTCAGCCTCCACATCGATCAAACCTTCCAAAGGCATGTAGACTTCGCCAACATCTGTGACGGCTGCAGGTGTTCCTTTAGCAGCGTCGTAGTCAGCCATAATCTCCACCTCACCTCCGGCAAGGAGGCCCAGCACATCAGTCTCATCAGCCAGCCATGACTGCGATTTAATAATGATGAATCTTACATCCTTACGAGTGGCCACATTGTATTCAGCCTTCAAGTTTCGCATTCTACCAGCCGTCGTATAAACAGCCTCCGCATGGGAAGCCGCCTGAGATACAAAATCAGCTGAGAGCAGTGACTCTGTGGGATAAACCTTCTGCATCACAAACTCACCATCAGCCACATAAGACATCCGAATAGATAGCTCTTCGGTAATGTGGGGCATATAAGGATGCAGCAACTGCAAGTAGCGACTCATCACTGCGTCAAAAACGGACAAGGTAAGCTCACGGGCTTGCGGCGATGCTGTATCGCGTAAATCGCCCTTCACTGCCTCGAGGAACTTGTCACAGAAATCACTCCAAAGAAAATCATAGAGCTGCTGACCAACATCATTAAAGCGGTAGTCTGAGTAAGATTTATCTAGATTTAACGCCAGTTTATCGAGCTTATCAGCTATATCAACATGGTATGGACGCAGCCCATCTACTGGCATCTCGGTCCTATCTCCATCAATATCAGAGCTATTTGCCATTTGCCGAAAACGACACGCATTGTAGAGTTTGTTTGCAAAGTTACGCCCTTCGGCAACCAGCTGCTCGTCGAATCTGACATCGGTGCCCACAGGTGCCGTGCGCATCAATCCAAAGCGGAGACCATCTGCACCGTATTCATCCATCAAGTCGATTGGGTCTGGAGAGTTACCCAGTGATTTACTCATCTTGCGCCCTTTCAGGTCTCGAATAATTGATGTGAAAAAGACGTTTTTAAATGGCAACTGATTTTCAAATCGATAGCCCGCCATAATCATACGTGCGACCCAAAAGAAAATAATATCAGGCCCAGTCACCAAGTCTGTGGTGGGATAAAACTTAGACCGAGTAGTGTCATCCATCGTGGCAAATGGCCACAGCCATGAGCTAAACCAAGTATCCATGACATCCTCGTCCCGAACCCAATTGCTACCATCATCAGGCGCGTCTGCCCCCACGAAGATGTCGCCAGCTTCAAGATCACTGACATCTAGTGACTCAGCTGCTTGCAACTCACCTACCTTCTCTTGTCGATACCACACAGGGATCTGGTGGCCCCACCAGAGCTGGCGGCTGATACACCAGTCTTGGATGTTCTCCATCCAGTTGGCGTGGGTCTTTGCCCAGCGAGCTGGCCGGTAAGTAATATCGCCACTTGCTACCGCATCGGCCGTTTCTTGCACACATGGGTATTTGAGAAACCACTGCATTGAAATACGCGGCTCAATCGGCACATGAGCACGCTCAGAAAAGCCCACATTGTTATCATACTCCTCGACACGAATAAGCAACCCAAGCTCCTCGAGCTTTTCGGCTGCTTTTTTGCGCGCTACGAATCGATCCAAGCCGTCGAGATCTGGGCAGTCTGCACAATGAATAGTACCGTCAGGATGCAGTACGTTGATGATCTCAAGATTGTGGCGCTGGCCGATTTCAAAATCCGCCTTGTCATGAGCAGGGGTGATTTTTAATGCCCCAGTACCAAATTCAATATCAACATGGTCATCCGCGATAATTTCAATCTCAGCTGCAGGAAACGGCCGTCTCACTTTTTTGCCAATCAAGTGAGAAAATCTCTCATCTTTAGGATTCACTGCCACTGCCGTGTCACCCATCAGAGTCTCAGGACGCGTTGTAGATATCTCTAAGAACTCACCTGGTGAATCCACCAGCTCATACTTCATAAAGTAGAGCTTTGACTTCTGAGGCTGCATAATGACCTCCTCATCAGATAATGCGGTCAGTGAAACCGGACACCAGTTTACCATTCTCTTGCCTCGGTAGATCAACCCTTCATGGAAGAGCTCGGTAAACACACGGCCGACCTCAGCCGAATAGTCATCATCCATGGTAAAACGCTCGCGGTCCCAATCACACGAGCACCCCAAACGCTTGAGCTGTTGGATAATGATACCTCCATGTTTTTCTTTCCATTCCCAGACACGCTCCAAAAATGCCTCACGACCCAGTTCACGGCGTGTCTTGCCCTCTTTTTCACGCAGCTCACGTTCTACTTTAGCCTGGGTAGCAATGCCTGCATGGTCCGTCCCCGGAAGCCAGAGCACCTCCTTACCTTGCTGGCGGGCGCGCCGGCACAATATATCTTGAATGGTGTTATTCAAGACATGACCAAGATGCAGGATCCCGGTCACGTTCGGTGGTGGAATCACAATCGAGTATGCTTCTTTATCTGAAGATTCATCAGCATGAAAACAGCTGTGCTCCAGCCACGATGCATACCATTTTTTTTCAACTGCTTGAGGTTCGTAGGCTTTGGGAAGCTCGGACATGGCGCGGGTTCTGCCAAAGTCGCCCCTGTTTGTAAATCTCAAAGGCGCTGCATCGAGTGTAACCTGAGCTAAAAAATTCTGTGCATACGCAAATTAGGCTCTAAAACGACTCCATGACAACAACTATTCTTGCCATCGAATCAAGCTGCGATGAGACCGCTGTGGCCATCCTGCGCTACGATAGCGAGCATAGCCACGTATTGTCATCTGAGATCTCGTCCCAAATCGACATCCACCGTGAATTCGGCGGAGTTGTTCCTGAACTAGCAAGCAGGAACCATTCACTGCACCTCAGGCCGCTCATTGACCTAGCCCTCAAGAATGCGGGCCTTCAAATTGATAATATCGATGCTTTTGGGGCAACGTCAGGCCCCGGCCTAGCCTCTTCACTATTAGTGGGCAATACCACTGCAAAGGCTCTCTCCATTGCAACCAGTAAACCCTTCATCTCGGTCAACCACATGGAAGGACATTTGCTCTCCCCCTTCTTGCCCTCGACAAGCATTGAGCCCAATCTCGCCCTTATCGTTTCTGGTGGCCACACCATGTTAATTCACATGAAGGCATTTCGCGATTACACTCTACTCGGCAACACGCGTGATGATGCTGCAGGTGAAGCTTACGACAAGGTTGGTAAAATGCTAGGTCTCCCCTATCCTGGAGGTCCCGAGATAGAGAAACAGGCACGCCATGGTTCTGCCACCGCTTTCCAATTCCCCCGCTCAATGATCAAAGATGGCCTTGGCTTTTCATTCTCAGGCTTAAAAACAGCCGTTCTCTACCAACTCGAGAAGCTCAGTCCAGAAACAGGGAGTGCACCCCAAGATTCCATTCCCGATCTATGCGCCTCTTTTCAACAAGCGGTCATCGATATCCTCGTGCACAAGACCATGAAAGCCGCAGACCAGGCAGGCGAGTCGCTTATCACGGTCTCCGGCGGAGTCTCATGTAATGCTGCACTGCGTGAGGCAATGCAGCAAGCATGTGACGCACAGGGCAAGCAATTGCTTATTGCTCCTCCACATCTTTCAACAGACAACGCCGCAATGATCGCTTTCGTAGCATTACAATATCAGCTTGCGGGTCTTCACTCGGACATCAAAGAAGACATCAACCCGAATTTAGCCCTCGTTCGTTAGTTCAATCGCGTGATGCCGATTCACATCACCACCTGAGGACATTAATTGCATTCATATCGCACGAAAATTGTCAGAACCGCGCCCTTGCACTTGTGCAGTAAAAAGGCTAAGGAAAATGAAGTATTTCCAAGTATTGGGAATTTGCATGCATCATGGAAACAAAACAGACAAAGGAAACGGGTCATTTGCAGGCCAGCAATAAAGAGCCTCAGAAAGCTTCCGACACGGGCACCAATGACGGCACCAAGCCTGAATCTATTTCAGGGGAGCCCACTGGACCCACCCATGTCATGCCTGGCACGCAGGTCAAACAGGGCAATAACAGCCTGATCACAACCTCGCTCATTGTCCTCATTGTATTTTTACTTTTCATCATGCTGATGCTTTCAATCAGCAGCAAATCATCACATTCGGCAGACAGCAATCATGGACTTACTGCTCTTGAGCTCAACAATCAGCAACTGCGCAACAAGGCCAATGCAGAGCGATTGAGAAACAACTTACCCCCGCTTCCAGCCAGTTCTTACAGCGCCTACACAACCGCTGAGCGACTGAGCAAAGATGCGAGCAGCCTTGCCTCGCTTGCGAGTAGCTGGGAAGCAGAGCTTGAAGCCAAAAATGAGACCATCACAGAGCTTCAAGCTCAGATGGTATCGAGAGACGATATTACCAAACAACTCTACAAGCAGATCTCAACGCTCACCACAAAAGCGAATCAATCTGCGGAGGTAGCAGATCAACTTGTTCGGCTCAGTGATGATCTACAAACCGCAAACGATCAGATCGAAAATTACCGCATACAGCTCAGCGAGCTTCAAGGGCGACCCAGCAACGATCAACTTGCCAACATCAGAAAACAACTCAACGAAAGCCTGGCTCAAAGTAGCAAACTACAACTACAGATCGATGAACTGCTTGAAGCTGGCAGCGGTGATAACACAAATGAAAACTACGATCAGGCATTAGTAGAGATTGAGGCCCTGCGAGGAGATAAGCGCCAACAGCGCTACGAGATACAGCGCTTACGTGCCGAACTCGATCATCCCAGCCTCTTTGTCCAATCACAAAAAGACCTCCCCGCAGAAGCTGCGCGTTTGTATAGTAAACTCACCACATTAGAAGATGCTGATCTCGAACAGCTCACAGCTGCCTACGAGAATATTCGCAACACAATGAATGCGGAAATCATTCACCGACAAACATTCGCTAAAGGCTCGTCACAAATCACCTTTGACCGCGAAAAAATCATCGAAGACATTCTTAAAAAGCGCCAAGACCGCAAATCTCTTTTTCTTGTGATCGGCTACGCTTCGGTCTCAGGCGGCAACGCAAGCAACCGTGAGCTATCCGCCAAGCGAGCCACCACCGTCGCCTCTTTAGTGAAAATACTCAAAGCTGATGACCAGCAAGTCAAAGCCGTTTACTTAGGTGAAACCAAACGGTTCTCGGCCGACACCGAGATCAAAAACCAGATTTGTGAAATCTGGGAAATCAAAATCTAAGCTGGAGCACTCCTGCGACTAATCGCAGGCAATATTCAACTCACCGATTGCCTTGCCGCTTTGATAGTATTGGATATCAGCATAGCAATCGTCATCGGACCAACGCCTCCGGGCACCGGTGTAATGGCTGAGCATTTAGCGGCAACTTCATCGTAAGCCACATCCCCTACGAGACGATATCCTCGCTTGGCACTGGGGTCCTCAATACGATTGATCCCAACGTCTATCACTGCGGCACCCTGTTTTACCATGTCGGCTGTGACAAACTCAGGCATGCCAATAGCTGCCACGATGATATCTGCACGACGGCAAACCTCAGCAAGATCCTTCGTACGTGAGTGGGCTACGGTGACTGTTGCATTACCGTCCTTACTCATCAATAACAGTGCCATAGGCTTGCCAACAATCATGCTTCGACCAATCACTACTGCCTCCGCACCTGATGTCTCCACTCCTGCCTCTTTGAGCAAACGCATGCAACCCGATGGGGTGCAGGGCACAAAACCGCTGGCATCCTCGAGAGCCAGCTTAGCTACATTCTCAGGGTGAAATCCATCCACATCCTTGGCAGGGTCAATCGCTTTGACTATTGCATCCTCATCAATCTGAGGTGGCGGAGGTGATTGTACTAAAATACCATGAATCAGCGGGTCTTCATTCAATTCCTGCACTACCGCAAGCACATCTGCTTGGGAGGCATCGGCAGGCAGCTCAATTTTACGTGAATGCAGGCCAAGCTCACCGCATTTGCGCACCTTTGAGCCAACATACACTTTAGATGCTGGATCCTCTCCAACCAATACTACAGCAAGCCCCGGTGTTACCCCGTTGGTTTTGAGCTGTTGGATCTCATCTACGCACTCGGCTAAAACTTTTTCAGCCACTGCTTTACCATCAATTATCTTACTCATGATTCGTGTTGTATGTTTTGTTTATATGGAAGAATTGTCGTTCAGAGCATCTTGTACCATCTTGCGATAGCATTCAAACTCTTCGTCGGCTAACTTGGCGGGAATGTCAATGGATTGACCCACGTTCACCGTGATTTTGCTAAACGGCTTTGGAATATAAAACCTATCCCAACTATTAAGTCGCCAGCTTGACGAATGCTCAAATCGCACAGGAATAATCGGCACGCCTGAGGACTGAGCAAGCTTGATCACACCGGGCTGCAGCACATAGCGAGGCCCACGAGGTCCGTCCGGAGTGATAAAGAGCTGTTCCCCCGCTTTGAGTGCTTTTTTCAGCGCAATGAGAGCGGCAACACCACGCCGTGAGCTCGAACCTCGAACCGTTTTCACGCCAAAACTTGCGACCAAAGATTCGATAATCGCGCCATCTTTACTGGCACTTGCAAGTGCACTTGCCTCAGCACTACCACTATATCTTTTTTTTGTCAGTGGTGATGCAAACAAGCAATTATGCCAAAATATCCAAATGACTGGAACACCTGCCTTCGCCTTACTTTCTGGGCCACTATCATCATTAACCTGATATCTTAAGGTAAGACCTATCACGCGCATCAACAAAGCCGCTAGCTTTCCAGCTAACCAGTGCCATTTGGCACCTCTAATTTCTGCACGGTCGCTCATGATGTTAGGCAGAAAATCGCCTTAGAGGAATCCAGGCATATGCAATGTCTCAACCAAGTATTGCTGCTTGGCGAGCATCTCTTGATAAAATGCATGTGCTTCATCATCAGGCTGACATTGCGTGTCGGGGTCAGGGGCTACCGCGTAGCTCACTATTTCTTGAAAACTAAGATCTTCACCATTCTGCCGGAAAAATGCTACCGCAGCTTGCAGTGCGGCACCCAAAGCAGCCCCCTCATCCGTCTTCAACTTTACGAGGGGCAAGCCCAATACATCAGAAATCATCTGTCTCCACACAGGGCTTTTTGAGCCTCCACCTGTGACACGAACCTCAGTCGGCTCGAAACCAAGTTCACAAAGACGCAGCATACCGTAGCCGATACTTAGGCTCACACCTTCCATTGCTGCCCGCATGATGTTGGCATCTTTGAAATTATCTAGATTCAGACCATGAATGACTCCACAGCCCTCTGGCAAACTAGGCGTCCTCTCTCCCTGCATATAAGGAAGCATCAAAACTCCTTCAGAACCTCTCGGCGCCTTGGCTACCTCTGCCTCCATGCGCTCATGGTCCCAGCCATAGTGACTCCTAACAGCTTCGGTAACGACGGTGGCATTCATCGTGCAAACCAATGGCAACCATTGACCTGCTGAATCACAAAAAGCGGCAACCTCACCCTGCGGATCAATCAAAGGCTCGTCATGCACTCCAAAGATAGTGCCACTAGTTCCCAGAGAAACGGTCACCTGACCACTACTGACATTCCCTGTTCCAATGGCTCCCATCATATTATCACCTCCCCCAGCACTGACGAGCACTTGGCTATTCAAACCCCATGCCTCAGCTAATTCAGGCCTGATGGGCCCTAAGATATCTGTCGATGAGCCTATTTCAGGAAGAGCTTCAGACAATCGAGGATCTATAAAGTCGATGAGCTCACTGCACCATTCACGCTTTCTTACATCAAACAAGCCTGTGCCTGAGGCGTCACCCGGCTCCATACGCTTAATGCCCGTTAACCAGTAATTGATAAAGTCATGCGGTAAAAGTATGGTGTGAATCTTTTCAAAATTCTGTGGCTCATTCTCTTTGATCCATAGAATTTTTGGCGCCGTGTAGCCGGGCAACATAGGATTCCCCGCCAGCTCGATGAGACCAGGCGTGCCACCAAACGCTCGAGTAATCTCGTCGCATTGCTCACTAGTAGAAGTATCACACCAGAGCTTGGCAGGCCTGATAATATTGCTGTCTTGATCTAAAACGACAAGACCATGCTGCTGCCCGCTAATGCCAATGGAGGCAATCTGAGAGGCTTCGTCACCAAGCTGGTCTATGCATTCACGAACCGTATTATCGACTGCTGTGATCCACAAAGACGGGTCTTGCTCGCGGTGCCCTTCGGGAAGACCTTCGATCATATCATAAGGCTCAGATGCTTCGGCGATGACCTTTGCGCTTTCGAGATCAAAAACAAGCGTCTTGGTCCCTTGAGTCCCTATGTCTATTCCTATTACGTACATACTTACCGTATAAAATTCATGCGATAGTCAATATTGCAGCTCTATTAATTGACATGAGAGAACTTTTTGACAAGCCCCCGTGTCATTTTTCTCACAGAATACAGGCAGAGCGTGAGCATACTCAGCCGAGGACTTTAATACATAATACGCATACGGCGAAAAGAATAACCCCTCCAGCAGCTACTCCAGCAAAGCAATCCCTGACCATCGTCCCCGGCCGGTGGGTCGACACCGATGCTGGGAATACGACAACCGCGTATGCCATACCAGCTAGAAGACCTCCGGCATGCGCTGCATTATCGATGAAACTCATGCCTAATAGACCAATGACAGCAAGCATTACTACAGCGAATAGCAATCTACTTCTGGCTGGCTTCGGCACAATCCGTGGGTGCAGATACTCAAAGACCAACATAAAACCAAGCAAGCCCATCAACCCACCAGAAGCCCCCACTGCAATTTTATCAGGAATCCAGTAGAAGCTGGCTAAACCTCCGACCCAAGCAGCTCCGATGAAAACCAACAGCATATGCGGCCACCGAGCCAGAGCCTCTGTTCGCCGCCCTAAATACAACAAACCCGCTCCATTCATCACGAAATGAATCACATTACCATGCAACATGGAGGCTGTGAGCATGCGCCACCAGGCTCCGCCATCGGCCAATTCAGGATGATCAAGTGCAAGCTGCTTTAACAGGCCAGCCTGCATGATTGAACCATCAAATTGGGTAACACTTCGATCAAAGTAGACTTGTATCAATCCGCACACAACGAGACAACCAAGCAAAAAATAAGTCGCAGGGACTTTCTGGCGGTCCAGCCAAGCCTCAAACTGAGCCTCCGGAATTTCGCTGGCAAGGTCAGCACCCTCAGTACGCGCCAAGCGACGCTTTGTCTTAATCCCCTCAGATAGAGGCAGAATGCCAAAAAAAAGTAACAGCAATGAAGCCAAGCCCGACAGCTGATGCGTGTAGAGAGCCGACCATTGGCCGCCGCTGTTTGTCCATGCTGCATAGAGCGTCCACAAAAGCATCACCCCAAACACAGCCCCCATCCGTCTTCCGTCACTGATGTCTCTCTGAGCCTGCTTTTCGAGCTTCAATCGAAGCGGGTGCCGCAGACTGACAATCTGCTCGGGCACAGTAAGCCCATCTGATTCCAGAGTCCATACAAGGTCAACCCCCGTGCGAGCGTGCTCAACTTTGCGGCTTAGCTCAGCCTCGTCCTGCGCCGTGTGAACCTTACCCTTGGCATCGATAAAACCATAATCCGCAAGTTCGGCAGGCTTCGGGGGAAACGCCTCAGACCGCGCCCATATAGGAACCTCCGCCTCAGTGCTGGATGGCTCCGACACAGAAAATTACTGTTGAACGGCCGGCTCAGACTTTTCAGCTGGCTTGGCTGGAGCTTCAGCAGATTCTGGATTCCCCGCAGATTTGACACTCGCTGGCACTGCCACTGCCGCTGCCGCTGCCGGATCATCGACTTTGGCTGCAGGCTTTGCATCCTTGCTTGGGTTTTCTGAGCTTGGAGCTGGCTTTGCGTCACTCTTAGGCTCGGTCTGCTCAACTGGCAGTTTGGGCATCTTCACAGCAGCCTTCACTTCACCAGGAGCTTCGTCTTCTTCACTAGCCACTTCTTGCTCGATTTTCTCCTCGGTTGCGGCCGTAAGCGTAGGATTATCGCTTTGGCGTTTACCAATCAGAATAGCAAGAACAAGCGTGATAACAAAAAACAGGGTTCCCAAATAAACTGTGCCTTTTTGCAACACGTCAGTAGTGCGAGCGCCAAAGGCTTGGTCAGTAAGGCCACCACCAAAGGCAGCACCTAGACCCTCCTGCTTTGGACGCTGCATAAGAACAACGAGTGCAAGCAAAAGACAGATGACCACGTGGATCACCAGCAAGAGGTTGATTGAAATATTTAGCCAGTTGGCTGCAATGATAGATGTCATGGGCGCGGAAATATGATTAAGTGAGAGCATCTTGTAAAGACGCGAATGAAGGCTTTTGAGCGAAGATTATGATCAGCTTGAGCGTATGCGGTTGATCAGTTTACTCGGCGAATGATCTCGTTGAGTTCATTACAGACGATTTTCTTTGGTAAGATGGGATTTTCAGAAATTGCGAAAGACATGATCGTGATGCGCTCACCAGCCTTGATGATGTGCGCTGCTCCCCCATTCATAATTATTTTACCAGTGCCGGGTTCCCCCGCCTGGGCATAGGTTTCTAGTCTTCCCCCTTTGGAGGCTGATGTTACCAAGACCCTCTCACCCTCCCATATTCCTGCGGCTTCCATCAAATCAGAGGGTATTTCTATACTTCCCTCGTAGTCGACATCGGCAACGATGACACAAGCGCGGTGAATTTTTGATTTAAGTAGCACGTGCTGCATGCGCGCAAAGAAACCGCGATCAGGCTGGAGGTCAAGGCAGAAGCTCATCATCTGCAGTCAATTTTTCAAAATATACGGATTGCAATTGTATATTTTCCCCCTAGCGTCCCGCCCCATGCTCAAGGCAGGAATTGTTGGCTTACCCAACGTAGGAAAATCTACTCTCTTCAACGCAGTCACCCGTACCCGCAATGCGGAGGCTGCTAATTACCCATTTTGCACGATTGACCCTAACGTGGGGGTAGTCACCGTACCAGACGATCGACTTGAAGTTCTGGGCAAAATCAGCAAAACGCAGAAGATCATACCGGCAGCAATTGAGTTTGTCGATATTGCCGGTCTCGTGGAGGGGGCTTCTGAAGGAGCTGGATTGGGCAACAAGTTTTTGGCCAACATCAGGGAAGTAGACGCCATTGTTCAGGTTGTGCGCTGCTTCAATAATGATGATATTATTCATGAGCTTGGAAGCGTAGATCCGTTACGCGATATCGAAATTATTAATTCGGAGCTCATACTTGCCGATATATCAGCACTCGAAAAACGTAAAGATTCGCGCATCAAGAAAGCACGCGGAGGAGATAAAGAAGCCGCTCTCGAGCTCGCCCTGATCGAGAAGCTGATACCTCATCTCGACGCTGGCAAGCCAGCCCTGACTCTAGAGCTAAACGATGATGAAAAATTAATCCTTCGTGACTTTTTTCTACTGTCTTCAAAGCGCACTATTTTTGCCTGTAATGTAGCCGAAGACGAGCTAGCTGAGGCACAGCAAAACCCTGATGCTCACGATATGGTAGCGAGAGTTCGTGAATATGCTGCCAGCACCCATGATGCGGAGGCCATTGTTATTTCAGCCCGCATCGAAGAAGAGCTTGTTGAACTCGCTCCCGAGGAAGCCCAAGAATTTCTCGCCGATATGGGCATATCAGATTCTGGTGTCTCCACCCTTATACGCGCCGTCTATCACCTACTAGGACTGCGCACGTATATCACCAGCGGAGAGAAAGAGACACGAGCCTGGACCATACGCCAGGGAGATAAGGCCCCAGCTGCAGCTGGCGTGATCCATGGTGATTTTGAACGTGGCTTCATTGCGGCAGAGGTAGCTGCATACGATGATTTAGTTGCAGCAGGTTCCAAATCTGCCGCCAGAGATGCGGGAAAACTGCGTATCGAGGGAAAAGAATACGAGGTCAAGGACGGGGACGTTATCGAATTCAGGTTCAACGTTTAATCGTCCATACTAGCTCACTCTCCCCGGGCAAAGAAAAGCGCTCTTATTTCTTTTCCGTGCTGACGTATTTATATTCGTCATCAATTCTCTAGCGCCAGCCAGGCCGATATCGCCATTTTATTTGAAAAAATGATTAGAGCATCGCTTTTCCTTTCTTTTTTTCAAAAAACAACCCCTATTCTTAGGCTTTTATATGAGAAAAATAGCTTGTGATATCATGATTATTTGGGAAGATGTATATCTAATGCAATAAAGCTAATTAAATAATTATAAACATCTTAGCTGATACTAACGTAAATAATTATTGGGCTCTCGTATAATCGCTTTCCAGATATCAATCAGTGTCATAGCGACTATTTATTTGCATCATCCTTACATACAATTAGATGCGACACACCAGCTTACACTTGGTAATAGTCATGTTTATCCTCACGCAGGATTTACAGGCTCGGGTGAAGATATCCAGCGATGACTCCGCGAAAATCGAACGCATTGATCAACACCACGCTCGCTACCTCGAAGAGCGACGCACAGCGATTCCTCATATCCTATCCATCTTTCACACACCTCCCAAAGCACGGATACTCATCGAAGAACCCTCTCCGTGGTCGGCAAAGACACATACATGGCGCAGAGGTATCACCGCAACCGTATTTTGGATAGGTGAGCAAGCTAGCGAGAGAAACCTGATCGCAAACAATGCCAGCGCATGGGATTCAAACTGGGAGACAAACTACGGGGGCGTTGATCATCCTGGATCACGTAATGGGTTTGCTCCCGCAGGATTCGAACCACGATCAAACCCCTTCTATATCGCCCTCCCCTTTGATGATCTCACCTTTGACGCACCTGCAAACACTCAACCCAGCGATATTATTCCATGGCATTGGGAAAGACCCCAGGAATCTGGCTCATCAATTTGCAAGGGTCAATGGGTCGCCATTCACTACCGGGGTAAAGTTTGCTATGCTCAATGGGAAGATTGCGGACCATTTCACACCGATGACTGGAAATACGTATTCGGCGGCCAGGCCCCGAAAGCTAATCCTGGCGGCTATTCCGGCATTGAGGTCAGCCCTGCTGTGCGAGATTTTTTAGCTATTAGAAGTGGCTACCGTGTTTCTTGGAAATTTGCCAAGCAAGAAGAAGTTCCAAAAGGCCCATGGTATCAATGGATCATTCATTGAAAACCACACCAATCTCACACCAAAAAGTTTCCGCTCTCAAACCATCTCATTTCCCCGCCAAGCCAAGTAATAAAAAACAAACAAACAACATGAAAACAACACAAACTATAAGCATCCTTGCTACTTTGGCGCTAGGTATCACATCTGCCAATGCTGGCAGAGGCTGCACTATTGTCGTGCCAGGCGCGGCCACTCAAATCCAACACGCCAGTCACGCAAAACACACATTTGCTGTTGGACAAATGTATAGCTACAAAATCAATAGTATGAACTATTGCTTGAAAACCATGGACGCCAGCAGCCCGGGAAATAAAATTGTCTTATATAACAACGGCAACAGGTTAACCGATATTATGATTCCACTCGTACGTAAACGGGTAAAAGAAGGCACTGTCACTTTTGATCCACCCATCACACTTACCAACGACATCAATTTACTGTTTGACTTTGAGCACACAGCATCCGCTTTTGGCGCAATAGCACTCAATGTTGAATGTATACGATCGGCACCTGAAGCATCAGGCAAGCTGGTGGCCCCGACATATGCTAATACCGAAGATCACCCTAATATCGACTGGACTGCGCTCCTCAGCGTTAAAACCAACACCTCAGTTACCGATGTCAGCGGAACAATTTGTGGAGCCAGAGTTGCAGCCGACAACTGCGGCACGACACGAACGAAAAGGTGTAATAAACGCCGAAGAAAATAAGCACCAGAAGATCTGATCATCTAAATCACAAACACTGATTAGTATCATTTGAAAAAATGAGATTTACGCAATGCAGACTGGGCTTCCAGTTCGGGTTTCTAACCACTTTAATGATATGTGCCGATCCTTTAAACGCACAAGTCATTGGGGCCAAATCATCCAAGGAAAAGCTCAAGCCACAACTCGCACATGTGTACCAGAAAGCTCATATTCTCTGCAACCGGGACACACACACCGTGGTCCCCTTGCAAAGCATTATATACCAGCCAGAAAAAAACAAAGAGAAGGTAACAGACACGCCCTCTGGCAAATTTCGATTCTGGCCAGATTTCTTGCCGAGAAATCGTGATTGGCTTCTGACTTTTGAAGTCACCCTCGACCAAGCGAGAGGAAACAAACCAATACCGGATATTAAACTCAAGGAGTTTGCGAAAATCAGCCGCACTGTCATTGCTACCTATCGTAGAAATCCTATATCAGTTCGCCCCTATGTTAAACCCTCCGAAACCGACACAAAGAAATAAACAAATAAAGAATAACTCCTCAGTAGCCTCCCAAAGCAACTGTAAACCGAACAAAAAACACTATCATGTATTTATCAAATTCACTCAAGCCAACCAGATTAGTCTTTGGGATATTGTTGGCCAGCATAGCGATTAGCCATGCGACAGTCACCTTCTACATCAAACAAGTACAAGAAGGCGCCAACGGAGAGGGAGGTCTCTCAACCGATGTTTACATCGAAAATGAAGAATTGCTACAGGAGAATAAAAGCTCTGAAGGCACACACACCGCATTAATCGAAATTGGCGAGTATGGCTCCACGTTCTATCTCTACGTGCAGGGTATTGACGGCCCTGACGGCCCCCCTGTTCTTTTGGATCAGAAATTCGTTGGGCAATACGTAGCTACAGCCAGTATCGACATCACCAGTGCCGACCCCTACATCCCAACTCGCACGCGAGCCAATGAGGCCTACAATGTAACAGTAACATCATCTAACCAGCAATGGACATCGGCCTTTTTAGGTGGAACTGCTCCAGAACTTAGCTGGAATCCACTGAGCATTGTGCTCAATGCCACCTACGAAAAACAAGAAGTGGACGGCTCCATCATTTCCTCAGGAACTATTGATCTAAATACTACAGATGGGGAAATTAATAGTACGACACTAACACTCATTCCAGGCAACGAACAAGAATTCACATACCCGATAGTTGAAACCAATATCCCAGCAGATGATGATCCTGTTGACGCAACAGTTCCACGGGCCTCCGACTCGTATCTCATGGGAAAAGAAAAATTTGTCGTGTTAGCGGAATCTGGCCTTGATGCCAATGGCGACGCCATTCACCGCCAAATAGGCTCAAGCAGTATTCAAATTTGGCCAAGAGCCCAAGGTAAGATCACAGGTCTAGTACAAGATGATCGAATCACAAGATCGATGCCAGATGTGAATATTTACTTGTATGACCTCTATCCGAACAGCACGACCTATGCGACTATTTACCAAGGTCAGGCCAGTCTAGATGGCAACCTCATTCCAGTCTATACCTCATTCAAACTTGGACCATACAACCGATCTGAACCCATTGGCACTGCTGATTCCCCAGCAGAGATTCCCGTAACCAACTGGGATAAATACATCACAGATGATGGCTATTATACCTTAGAGGTTTCAACGATCACCCCCTTTAACAATGGCAATCCTGAGAGAGTTCTTGCCGTAACCTTTTATGTAGATCGTAAAATCCAAGTGGTAGGCAGCACTACTTCTTCGGAATAATATTTTGATTGCTATAAATGAGAGTAAATCGTGCAGAATCCTTGCCTTTTGACGTATCCTCTAACTCAGACAAAACCATCAATAATATCACCCCCCTCACTGGCTCTACATGATAGCAAACTGACCTTCTAATAAAACCCTTTGCTTTGTCTTGCTGCTTATTATTAGGGCTAAACATCCCATACCTGACCGCCAATACTGACTTCAGCTCATTGAAATCATTCACAATCTGTTTTGAATCACTATTAGGGCTACCATAATGAACCGAGACCTCAAACAATTCGCCTCTATGATATCTAGCCTCCAGTGCATGCGCTTGGTGATCGGGCAGAGAGCCACGAGCAGACTCAACTCGAATAGCTTTCGATTTAGAGTCTTCGTTCAAGGTCTTCACCGCAACATCAAGCTGCTTATCAGAAGCCCATTTCATAAGTTCTTCAGGTTCCCCGCCCCACTGCAAGCCAAATGGCGGCAGCAAAACCTCTTGAGCATGGGCGCTGCTACTAAGTCCAATGAGAACAAAACAGCCAATCAATATATTGGGCACACGCGGCAACTTTTTAAACATGTCAGTTTTGAAAATAATGCCCTGCCTCTGCATGGCAAGCATGTAAACTCAGCGGCTCTGCATTAGCAAAAAGAATGAATCTGCCACAAAAATTACACCCTGGAAGTATGCTGGTCGAGCTCACCATTGCCCTGACACTTCTCACCAGTATTGGCCTCATTGTATTTAAGGGCAATCTTGATATAATGGCTCCCCGTCAGTGGGTCATCCATCAGAACATGTCGGACGCTTACCTTACCTACGAAGAGGCGTATGCTCAGCGTATCAGCTTCGAGCAACTTACAGGTGTCGATTCTCCATGGCCTATCTATCCCCAGACTGACAATACCGAAGTTGAAATGGGAAAGCTACCTGGGGGATTACCTATCACAGCGAATGTTATTCGCACCCGCATACCAGATAGTAATAATTTACCTGAGTTCGGCGGCAGCGGATCAAATTCAAGTAACCCCTCAGAAATGCAAACATGGCAAATACAGTCGCATCTATCATACCAAATTGGTGAAAATGATTACATCAAATCTCGCACCATCATACGTACACAATAGTCATGACACTGAAATGGAAGAGAAATAAACGGGGCTTAACGCTCGTTGAAATGACTGTGATCATTCTCGTTGGGTTAATGGTCGCAACTATATCTCTTACGCTCTTCAACAGTCAATTAGCATCCTACAAAATACTTAAGACTCAAAACTTTCTTATTAGTGAAGCCCCTCAAATCAACAACAGTCTTAACCGCATTATCCCCAGAGCTAATTTCTTTCGCATGTATCGCAATCTGGCAGATGCCAAAGCTGGAACCAATGCAGTCATCACCGATGGAAAAGTAATCGCTCTCAAGTTTCAAGATCCTGCCAACCCAGCTGACAGCAGCTACGGTGTTATAGCATTCGACGCCACAGAGAACGACCTAGACTATTACCATCTCAACAGCATGGCAGAGTTAGCCGTTGCCTCATCAGAATGGAGTATAAGCACACAACTTGAAAATGTTGTTTTCTCAGTCGAAAGTGGGGTCTTACGCACTAAACTCAGTGGGCCTAATGGCGAAGAAATCACCTACTCGTCAACCACACAACGATGAAGCTCATGAGAAAAACACCAACACTCCAAGCGCACCAAAACTCACCCGGTTTCGCGTCCTTGTTGACGGTCACCTCAGTGGGGTTAGCCTTATTAATCATCCTGGTCTCAATGTATGAGAATACCATTGTCGCCCATGACGTACAGAAAGTCAGCTTGCTCAAAAACGACTACCAACAACGTGAGGACGCGTTTCTCCGCGCGCTAACCAATATCATTCCTAACAGAGCCATGATGTGCATGCAAGATAACTCCATGAATTCATCTAGTGTTGAGAATTTGCAATGGAAAAGCATCATTAATGACGCCCTTGAGTTGTCAAATTCTCGCCAAGCTCTCTCCCCAGATCTGGCTCTAGCTTTGGGGCTTAACGATTATCGCAGTGGTAACAATACAGATTCCAATCTAGAGCAAGCTACCATCATCAGCGCACTTACTGGAACTACTTCAAACCCAGATGCGATTACCTCAGGAACTAATCTATCTGCGAGCAGCGATTACCCGCCTCCCCTCACTTGTAGTTCAACTGACCAAGCCACTGATACCATGTATCCGGTTATATCTTTCAATAAGAGATATGGTATCGATGCAGAAGGCTGGGTCCAAGCTTCAGTTAATGACTTTCCGTTCTACAACTTAATCAATGCACCTGAAATGCATTTCAATTACCAAAATGGCAGCACTATGATCGCCAAGCATAATTGGTGGGTATTTGAGATGTCTTTCGCAGCTCAAGACGTAAATTTGACACGCGTTGTTTCCCCGAAAAAGAAGTATCTTATTTCACTCTATGAAATCCCCTCCCAGCTTCCGATCAGCGCTTCATCGTTTGTCACTTTTGGCACCCATAGTGATGGAACCGAGTGGTCTGATGTAAGTCTTAAGGGTAGCGTATTTGCAGAAAAAGTGAAAACAGAGGGTGCTTTTTCAACAGATGCTATTGCAGCAAGAAAAGGAGTCGAAATTTCCTCAAATACAGTAGTGAATGGCACTAGCACTGGCGCAAATGGAGCGAATCCATTTGAAAGCAACGCACGAGAGCTGGCCCAAACAGAGGGCAAGACCTTTCCTATCTCGTCATCATCAGATGGTGGACGTGTAACTTTTATACCCATAAACCGTGGGCTTGAATTTTATGATCGCTACACAGGTGACTCCAATTCAAATAGCGACAGCACCAATGCGGTCTCCCCCACCTCATGGGACTATTATAGTATTGGAGCAAAGCAATGCAGTATGCGCCTGGATGTAATAGACGTAACATCTGCAACCGATCAGACCCCGACTGCCATCAAATTTAGCTACTGGCAAGATGATCCCAGTGATGGCATTACCGGCGATTTAGATCTCGTTAGTATTACCTTTAGAAAAAACCCTAACCCCTTCGACCCTAGCGAACAAAATTGGCCCAGTGTGTTTGATGTAGGCGGAGAAAGCTTTCCGTTTCATATCGATAAATCCTATTCTGGGCGCCCGTGTCTTGCTATCTATGCTGAGCGCCTCACCGCATGGCTACAAAACAACAATGCCGGCTATTTCGAAACCAATAAATCTATCTCTGTAAATGTTGATTACATCAATAATGCTGCCATTGCCAAACCGCCTTTCCCTACAGGAGTTGCAGACCTTGCAGTTATGTTGATGGACGCAAAAGACTTAACCGTTTTCACCAAGGGGTTTTCCGTGGTTACGAACATGCGTCTTATATTCACGGATGATATCAACATCACATCAACTACAACACCTGAAGGCATCGTGCTAGCATCTGGAGAACAATTTTACCCGCCGGTATCATTTTTCGCCCCAGAAAAACGATTCGGAGACAGCGGTATCGCGCTGAAGATTGACCTTGATGGCCAACTCGGTTCGCTTGCGAAAGGCAATAGTGAGCCCGTGCGAATCGCAGATCTCAAATCAAGTTTTGCCGATGAAATTATACCCGAGAACATCGAAGCCAACCTAAAGACAATTGATCATCCTGCCGCCCTACCACCCATTAATATGATGAATTGGATGGTCGTTATAAGAGAGATACACCCTAAGTATGATCCAGATCAAAGCTGACCCCATACTAACAACCCTACCGTATCACTCCTTATGGCCGCCGCGTGCTACAGACCTGCGGATACAGATACAGCTCATGAATTTAAGGATTGGAAGTTGATGATTCCTCTACCTTCTGTAGCGGGGAATCCTCATCTACTTCAATAGCACGCGGCCTCTGATTAAGAGTATTCAGCGGCCTGAATGAGTCACTGTGGGTATCAACTCTGAATGACAGCTCATCAATGTCGCGATTACTCTCAGCAATCTGCTCTCTTAGAGCCTTCTGTTCTTTTCGAATAGCCATCAGAATTTTCAATAGCACGAGGTCAGGAGACTTTGATTCCAAGTGCTCCTCGCCTTCCTGAGCCTTGTCATTCGAGCTCTGCTGCACCGAGTCAGCTTCAACACCAGTGGCCATACTCATTTCGTTCTTCATCTGGTTCAAAGCATCAGGATGATTTACCAGTAGTTGGCGTTTTAATGCATCTCGTGGAGCTGAGGTTTCATTAGCCCGCCTCTCGGCATCCTGAAAATGATTTATCGAAAAGCCAATGCTTACACCCAGCGCTAGCATCAAAAGAGAGAGTATAAATTTATTCATAGGTAATAGTTTGTAGAAATAACAAGAGTTTCACTTTAACGACCAGTGGAAGGATCATTTACCGTTGATGGGCTACTCATTAGTGCAAATGCACGCGTGATGATAACCCTGTGCGAGCGAGGTGGCACATTCACCATCGTAAAGCTTTTACTTGTAATACTGAGCTGTCGAATAAGGCCTGAGCTCTGATTCAATGCCTGAACACCAGCAACCAAATCAATTTCCCCAGATTCTCTCGATACCCCGATACCATCCGAGCGATAAATCTGATACGTAATGAAATCGTATTCACCCGATATCTGATAATATAAACGCACCTCAATACCATCGCTGAAAACTTTATATTTAACAGGCGATATCACCACTGGCGTTGTCTTTCCACGCTCCACTCGAATCTTCGAGTTTAGTTGGTAATTCCCGATAAGCCTAAACGATGGCGAGAGACCTACTGGACGATCATCAAGCTTGGTGTTATCACCGTAAATTGGTGATAAGAGTATCACCAACATTATCCCACAATAACAAATAGATTTCATAGAGAATATTGCAATGACTTACCCCCCCACATCCCAGAGACCATCATTAGTATCACCCGAGGGGTCATAATCATTACCATTATCATCAAGTAAAATAGGAGGGCACACCGTAACATTCACCTCCAACACGCTGTCATCCAGTGCTTGTGCAGTGGGTAAAGCACTTGAGCCATTCGAGAGATAAGGAATGATCTTTTCGGCCGTAAGTGCACTTGGGCTCTCGATGGGGTGCTCAGCCAAATAGGTGCGCTGTGCGTGGTAGACCATCCTGAGCACACGGGAAGCCTCCGAGCCGCGCTGCCACTCTCGATACCCAGACATGGCGAAGAAAGATATCCCAGCCAAGGTCAGCAAAACCAAAATCACCACAGTCATTTCAATTAATGTGAGTCCTGATTGTCGATGTCGCACACCAAAGTACTTGTCTGAATGACGAATCATATGTTTATACATTATTACTTAAACTAGCAGTTGCACTGATATTGAAAATACAAAAATATCAAATTGAACTCACATCGGCAGTAGTCAGCCGCACCTGCCGATGAGGATCACATTCCGGATTTAAGATCTTCAACGGCCCCCATAATGGTAGCTCGCAGCTCCTCGTTTTGTGATAGCTTGAAAAATCCAAATGCTCCGACGCATAGCATTATCATGGTGATAAACCTGAATATCCACATATAGGTGAAACTTTTTCCCTCAGGAGCAATTCGCTTGTTATACCAGTTGCCGCCCTCAACCACGTGAACTGCATGCATAATGTGATCATCTTTGAGATGCTTTACCATATTCTCAGCCAGGTGATTGTCTTTAATGATCATTCGGTGCCGGTAATCCCCCCCTTTGTGGTGCTCCACATCTTGAACCTCTACGCCAGCTGGCAGGTCACCTTCCGGAAGCCTCAGCATCAAAATATGAGTCTCATAGATGAAACGCTCTTTAAGCCAACGATCTAATTTAGTGAGTTGCATAAGGGTTAATAAAAAAGTCTACATCGCCTCCTGCATCATCTGAGGCCCCATCATAAAAATAGGCATAAAAGTCCCAAGGAATACTGCTGCAATAAGCAACACCGCAATAATCATTACAACCAAACTAATGAACTGGCTAAAGTCATCCATAAGTTGCTCAGCATCTTCCTCAAACATGTCCGAAAGCATTTGCAGCTGAGTGTCTAGTGAAGCGGACCTCTCACCGATAGCAAGCATGTGGACTACTTGTGGGTCCACCGAGGTGTATTTATCGAACGCAGAAGATAAAGGAACCCCTGACTTCTCATAAACATCTGCAGCCTTGCGTAACTCGTCATAAAATGGCGTTGTCTTTACACTATTTGCCCCTACGCGTAAGGATTTAGCGAGGTTAATTCCATTGGAATAAAGCAATCGAATCGTTGAAAGCAAAGTCATTTGACGAAGGCTCATCACCATTGACTTAACAACCCGGAATCTTGCCATCGCCAAGTTAATAATAGCATTTCTTACAGGATAAGATTTCCATACAGTTAGAGCAGAACCCAGCAAAATCAAAACAACAAGCGGCCATATTTTTTGCACCAGATGGCTTATTTCAAAAGATAGCTTTACCAATCCTTTTGGTTCCATACCCACCATCATCGTTTCCACTTGAGGCACGATCTTGATCTGCGATATGATAAATGCCCCAATCAAAATGGGTATCACAATACATGGCATCATGATCAGCTTTCTGATTTTCTTACGGAAATGGATTTCATTTTTGATCCTCTTGCCTAACTCAGCGAATGCAGTATCGAGCTGACCAGTATCTCCACCAGCTTGAATCAGACCTATTGTCATATCATCAAATCGCTCTGACCTTTTAAATGCAGTATGAACAGGAACCCCCTTGTTAATGTCGCTACATATCTGATGCAGCGATGCAACCATATCCTTATTTGGGTGACCGTGCGCATAGTATTTAATAGCATCCGCGGTACTTATCTGGGCTCTCAGCATTGATGCCAATGAGCGAAACATTTGTACCAGTTCCTTTTTCTTGAGCGGCTTCGTTTTTGCTACAAACAAAGTAGATTTTGGCTTCTCCTTTAATATCTTGTTACTACCGCTCGCGACGGCCCCACTCTGCAGCATTGATTCACTCATAATAATGCACCTTAATCGTCCGTACTCATGTCAATCATCTTACTGATCGCCGCCAAATCTGTCTTGCCCTCTTTTAGAAGCTTCAAACCATTGTTACGTAAGTTAGGCAAAATACCTTCCTCCTGAATTTTAAGTTCGAGCTCATAAGGCGTTATTTCACCTTTAGATAGCATATCTGAAATCTTTGGTGTAATCGGTATGATTTCCAATATCGCTGTACGTCCAGTATACCCAGAACCATGACACTCCTGACAGCCATCTGGTGAATGATTGTGAACGAGTTGATTTTTCCAACTCTCATCCAGACCATAGATCATGCGGTCTTTATCAGAAACACCTCTTTGCTCCATTTTGCAATACGGGCACAGGATTTTGATGAGACGTTGCGCACAAGCCGCCTTCAAAGTCTGAGCTATCTTCCATCGTTCGATGCCTAACTGCTCGAAACGCTCAATAATTTGCGAAGCACGCGGTGTGTGGATCGTGGTCAACACCTTATGCCCAGTTACCGCCGCTTCGATAGCCAGCTCAGCAGACTCAATATCACGAACCTCACCCATCAGAATGATATCGGGATCACTTCGCATAAAACTAGCAATCATCGGTTTGAACTCAGCCGGGCTACGAAGATCACAATGAGTGACACCCGGTATCTCATCCTCCACTGGGTTTTCTAGTGTCAAAATATTGACATCAGGTGTGTTCATCTCACGCAAAATTGCATTGAGAGTAGTAGATTTACCTGACCCTGTGGGTCCACTCATAACAATAATACCCGCTGGAATTTTCATCACTTTATCAATGGCGAGAAGTGTTGCACTATCGAAAGCGAGCGAGCCTTTTCCTAAAGTCACATCCAAGTGCCCCTTATCAAGTAAGCGCATCGTAATATGATAACCACGATAAGTACGGTGGCGCTCGTAGCGAATATCAATAGGTCGCCTGTAATATGAAATCGTGAAGCGACCCGAGATACCAGGTGTCGTATTACGAATCTCAGCGGGCAGCTTCATTAAATTCAACAGGTATGCATCAAGACGGTCTTTGATCTTCATCGGCAGCTCAGTCTTCTTTCCGATATCGCCGTCGACTCGGTATGCATAGTAGAACACTTCTTTTTCTACCTTAAAGTGAATATCAGAAGCCCTCTGTTTGACTGCACTTGCCATGATAGTGGCGAGGAGTTGAGCCATTGGCTCCTCATAGTCTTTGGTGATATTGAAGTCCTTGATCTTTTCGTCAGCCTCGTCCACTCGAATCGCCTCAAGTTCATCACGGCTTGGCCCTGTATTACTGGCAACAGCCTCTATAGAACGGCTAATCTCTGATGTTAGAGTGACAACCTTGACGATTTCCAACTCAGGAAATCGCATAGAAATATATTCATCAGCCGCAGAGTTCCATGGGTTAGCAATCGCCACGATGATCTTGTTCCCATCCACACAGAGTGGAGAAAACCCCCCTCTGGTCAGCACCGATGGATCACACTTATCTAGTAAATCACTCTCACAAAACTCAGCAACTCTCGGAAAGAACGGCATGTTGTTAACCTTGGCAACAGCAGCCATAAACTCGATCTTTGTTACTTTTGCTCCCAGCTGACCATGGTCAATATCCTTAAGGGATTTGTCATGATCAACAAGAACCTCCATGATGCGCTTACTTATGAGCGCATTGAAACGAATACCATCAAATTCAATCATTATTCAGCCTCCTCTCTAAAATGCTTACTGCACATGCTTTGCCATCCAGCATAGTCTAACCTTACAGAACTAATGATTGGTTTCGTATTGTTTTTTTCCAGAGTATACTCAGCGATCATAGGTGATAGCGCATCTACAAAAAATGGATTGATTGATGCCAGAGCCAGAACATCCAGATCCTCTGCATAGGCAACCGGAACGAGCATCAGTCTGCACATCAGTGCGATATCTGGATTTTTCTCATACAGTGAGTTTGGCGCTATCAGTTTGCCTGCAAAAGGTATACGAGTCGGTTGAAATGGAAGGGTTTGGGCCAACTTGGTAGATATAGCCTCAACAGTAGCGTCAAGCATCTCACTTCCAGCTGCTGTCAGCCCAGCCAAGCAATCTACAGGATCCGCCCCTCTACCTGCTAACCACTCGGACTTAACCATTGCCGACACTTGAGTGCAATCCTCTGCCGTTGCCAAATTAGTCTGCTGAAGCATGGCTAAAGTCCGAATCAAAGCGTGTTCTAGCGCGACGGGAACCTCCTGATTTACAACTGACAAGCCTTGATTGCAAGTAGGCTTTGCATCATCAGAGGATGACATCTGAGGAAGTAGCTCTTGCTCAAGTGGCAATTGTTCATCTCCCTGGTTTTGAGGCTGTATACTCATGGTTTATAATTAAGGTTGAGAGTTCATTGTCGTAAGAATTGCATTGATGATCATCTATCCATCAATGTTATTCGCCAATATTGTGATTGGAGTTAACGCGGTCGTTTGTCTTTTTGTGACTTTTGACACAAGAGGGATTATACGAAGTAGGAGTCACAACAAAAACCAAGCTTGATTTCTCTTTCTGAGACTTCTTTGACTTGAAGAAAAAATTGATCAAAGGAATGTCGCCAAGAATGGGTACTTTATTATCGTCCTTGCTGTCTACTTCTCCATAGAAACCGCCAATTACAAGAGAGTGGCCGTCTGGTATTCTTGCAATGGATTGTATGGTAGCCTCACTGACACGAGGGTAAACATTACCTGATGAGGTCTCTATATTTTCAGTAATCTGCGCATTTCGAGGACGCATTTGCATTCTAATCGTGCCATCTGGTAACAAGCTCGGTGTTACTGAAATCGTCACTCCAATTTCCCGAGTAGTCTCAGGGTCTGTTGAATCAGACGTATCGATAGTATAACGAACTTCCTCAGCCGTATTTTGACCTGCAGTGGTATCTGATACCGTTTGCGTAATAATTGGAACTCGATCGATGAGTGAGATCGACGCTTTTTCATTGTCTTCCGTAATGACTACCGGATTGGACTTTTGTGTCACTAGATTACTATCTTTTAATGCTCGCAGCACACCACTAATTTGCAATGGACTCAATACGATGTTACTTGCCGAAAAATCAATAGCGTCATCGGCCAATGTCGCTACATCATCGATACCGAAAACAGAGTTTAAATTACGTGCCAGATCTAAAGAAACCCCCTGGGAGCCAAGTGATGATGACCAGTCCACGCCCGTCTGAGAACCTTCACTATTATTTACCCTCAAAATTTTCACCTCAACAACAATCTGACCTTTGGGCTTGTCTATTTTGCGAAGCAGCCTTTCGACCATCTCAATATTTCTCATCGTATCGATGACGATGATCGTATTAGTCTTTGGCTCATAATTGACAATACCTCGACCAATAGACAGCATTGGTTGAATCAGAGCTTTGATTTGTTCGATGTCAGTTGGGCGCAGGTATTGCAACGAGTAAGTCCACTCTTTAGCCGGCAGATTATTCAACTGCTCACCTAACATCGCATACACTGTATTACCTTTAACATACATGCGCAGCCCGTACTGAAAGGCTAACTCCTCCATTTGCTGGAGTGAATCTACATCCCCACTGAGATGACCAGTAACTTGATAGTTCTCTGTGTTAAGCTTATTGTTATGAAAATATTGCTTCTTTGATCTCTTTGCTAACAATTGAAAAATATCATTAATATTAGCATCCTTGATGAGAAATCCACCCTCTTCTGCTTCAATGGGAACATTACCCTCAACTTTGGCTTCACTTTGATTACCAATTGCAGCTTCATTTTTTTCAGAAGGAACCGAGCTATCGACTAGGGTTTGAGCAGCCTGCCCTTTCGACACAACCACCTCAACTGATTCGGTTTGAGCTAAAGCAGTCTGCAGGACCAACAGTGAAGCCAATACCTTTAATTTATGTGTAAGCTTTTTCATAGTTTTTCTTTTTGTTGAAATTATTAAATTGAGTGTCGCCTCTATTCATCATCAAGATTGAGTGGCCTATTATTTTTTGCGTCCGCAGCGTAAACACCAGGAATAGTTCCTAAGCCTGAACTTTTTTTCATTCCCACGGGTAACGCATTAAGTTTTTTTCTTACCTGTTCACCTGTCGCTGAATTCTTGAATATGATACCCTTCGAACTAATAGCCACCACTTCGATGTCAAACTGCCTTTGATTTTTGATAATAGGGAATTCATCTCCAACTGTGAACTCACGTGCATTACTTATAAAAAGACGATTAGAAGGCATCACCGTATTAATCTTGATCGCTGCAATTGCCTCTAAGAACGCCCCCTTCTCTACCTTCTGTTCTCGAGGTTTAGTGATTTTAATATTTGGATCTTGGGTCATACCAAACGGACCAGTCACCCGCTTGGCAACGACAACCTTTTGGCTCATAGCGTCCAACCAATCCTCTTTCTGTTGCCCTATGAGCATTCTAGAGCTTGTCACAACATGAGTCTCCTCGGCTTCACCAATCTGATCAGCTAAGTGTGGCTCTTGAGCTAATGATATCGAGAGCGACAGCACGGTCGTGCACATCATCGTAATTATTTTCGCGTCCATACCGTATATTTAGTAGTGAAGTTCACACCCCGCCCATTGATGTCTTGGGTCATATCCAACGAGTCAAGCTGCATAGTCGGTAGCGTTGTTTCTAATTTCATCAATGCTGACTGCATCGCTCTATAAGTTCCAACAAATGACATGACCACTTGGCTTGAAGGTTGAGATATCCCCTTGCCTATACCTTCACTGTAATTAATCCAACTTCGCGACGACTTGGTTAGTTCCTTGCCTGTAAAACCCTCTGAAGCACGCTTCCAGTGCTCAAGAAAACTGCCCCTCGTCTCACTACGCAACATATTATCCCACGCAGCCATCTTAGGCTTGTGTTCACGCACCTGATTGCGGAGTACTGCAACTTGACGTTTAGATGTCTGAGACATATCGTATTTCTTTTTCTTTGCCACATAATCATCCTTCACAGACGAAGTATAAGACAACACTCCGACAATAAGAATCAACATGATTACAACCGGCAAAATTAAACCGAACACAGTGATAGGCTGTCTGTAATGTTCACTCATAGTTTACCTTGTTATCCCTTCTATTGCTGCCAGCGCCATCTCATCCTCAGCAGTAATATTCTGCGTGATAGATAATTTGAAAGTTCGCTCAAAAGCACTTCCTGTTTTCTGACCATTAAAACTATTGTAAGATGGATTAATTCGCGGAACTAAACTTACGGTAATGTCACGTTGACCTGTGTCTGGAAAATAAGCCGCATTCTCAGTCTTTTGAGCAACCCGAGAAAAGAGTTTCTTAATTCCCTCGCTAGTGGAGTGCTTTTCTAAATGCTCGATTCCTCGGTCAGTCGCAAAACCATCAATAATCCACTCCTTTGAAAAACCATGCTTATCACCTCTACTTTCCCTCTTAAGCTTAACCTCATGCTTAACAAATTTAACGACGACACTGTCATCAGAAGGCATCATAAGCGCTATCAATTCAAGACACACCCACGCCTTCGACCGATCCATAAGTAAATTATCCCAGTGCTCAAAGCGCTTTAGCTCATTGGTGAGGATTTCTGTTTCTGCCTTATAATCAACCGCCTGATACTTCCATATACTGCTATTAATCTTGGTAAAGGTGTTGTAGCCACCGTAGCCAAAAACAGCGACAACCAAGAGAGCGGCTATTGCCCTAACTCTTCTACCCAGCCTCAGCACCTTCATGTCAGCCATATCGGGAAACATATCGATTTCGTCTTGATCCGATGACAGAAAATCTTGCTTGTTCCAACCCTCCTCACGAAGTGCTGTGTTGGTCTCATTTTCAACAAGAGGGTAAAGCTCTGGATCAATTTTTTGAGTTACTGCAATGAACTCCAAAGGAGAACCAACAGGCAAGTCATAATCATCAATCAGATCATCTGCACCAACAATACCAACCTTCGCATCGGGTAATGACTGTTGTAAGGTCGTAGATAAATCTCCCACATCATTACCAACCATTGAGACAACGGAAATATCTGGTTTTTCCATTTCAAGAGCCGTTGCTGTCGACTGTATTGCAGGACCAATATTTGCAGGCATAAGAGCCCCATTAGCATGTGGCATATAACGCATAACTGCCAAATCACCTTGGCTATTGAAGAATGCCATGAGGGTAAATGTGCAGTAATTAAATAAACATACGCCACCTTCTTGGCTTGTATCTAATAACAAAGGGACTAACTCGATAGCACATAGAGGAGCACTCAAAGCACGCGTTTTTATCGGGAAGTTTTTCTCATTACCGATATCCCTGAGTATTTTTAGTGTATTACTTCGGCTACAAGGAACGGCTACCGCGGTTGCAAACTCGTCACCTATGGCTGCCCCAGGATAAGGAAATAACCTCCACGCATGAGATTCGGTTGAAATCGTTTTATCGTCTAGTATAGCTTTAGGATCATCACGCATCATACCGCGCAATGAGGTAAGCTCTGAGGGCTTTTTATATTCCGGCCCCAGGCCAGCAAGGGAAAACTCATCAGCAAGATATAAAACAACCCCCAGTGCCTTAGCCCCGCGACAAACGTCTCGACTTAAGGCAGAATCAATAAATTTTATGAGCTCTTCAGGCTGCTCTAGCTGTCTAGAATTAAGGTCATCACACTTTTCGAAAACATTGTGTGATTTGATGTATAGGTAACATGATGCTCCTGCGTCATCTTTAAGGTAGCAATGAATCTGAACATCTAAGTCCAATGGATCTTGATACCACGCCATGTTCTTCATTCGGCTGGTCGACTTAGCGACTTTGACTGAACGGCGGTATTGTTGAAACACATTAAGTCCTGATGGATGTCTGAAATCATTCATGAGAATACCTATCTAGAAATGTTGCTGAATATTTATGACTTCCAACCAGCGAGGAAGTTGTTTGCTCGAAAAAAAATGCTGCGCACCTACTCCGAACTTTTACAACTAACGGCACCGTTACCGATCATTGAATGACCGGCAACAGTGCGAGAGTTGATCAAATCAATAGATTACCAACCGGTAGTATCGGAAGCGTCAGGAACGTGATCAGTGATAGTAGTGCCTGCAGATCCATTGTTTGTGCATGTTGCAGCTACTGTACCAGTTGCTGGATATGTACCCTCCAATGAGTAAACAACACCGTCGGTAGGACAAGTAGGGCTCACTTCAATGTATGAATCAGCCGTACCCATGATCGTAGTTTGAGCAAGAGTGTCTCCAACATTCTTCTTGGTGAGGTTTTGATCCGCACGAACAGCTTGGTGAATGTTGCGAATGTTTAGGATACAAGCGGCACGATTGGCACCCTTCTTGTAGATGTTTGCTCCAATAAAGAGCACGGCAATCAGGGTAAGCAAAACGAGAATCACAACAGTGATCTCGATGAGCGTCATACCTGGTTTTAACTTGGTTGCAGTTTTGTTCATTTTCATAGTGTTATTAATAACGTTATTCATAGTTTTTGTGATATCTATCACATATTCAAGATTGCCAGCATAGCATCAAACATACTCAGTATCTTCTCTGTGTATCCTCGCATTCTCAAAAGTTTCTTGGCTAATCTTACCTTCATTCAGTAAGCACATTAGCTTGTCATCCCATGCAATGTTGCCGGAACGTTTAATTACATCCTCCAGTGCCCTTGAGCCTCTGTCGTAGCTACCAATTGCACTAGACGTTGCATCATCACTGTTTTGCAAAAATTCATACGTCAAAACACGCCCATCAACGCCGCTTAGTAAGCCCTGTGAGTGAATAAAAATAAGAATCTCGCTGAGGCGATTCAACACAGCGGGATGATTTTCTCGTGGATACATTTCCAAAATACGACCCATAGTCTTCACCGCTCCGGTTGTGTGCAGTGTTGATAATACTAAGTGCCCAGTTTGTGCGGCCTCCATACATGTCTCCATCGCCTCCCTGTCCCGAATCTCTCCGAGAAGGATAACATGTGGAGCCTTTCGCAATACATCTTTGAGACCTTGTCTATACGATGCTAAATCACGCCCGACTTCTTGTTGGGTCACAATGCTCGGCGCCATCATCTTGCATCCCGGCACATTGGGGTCATCCATGTCAGCAGGATACTGGTATTCCACAGGATCTTCGACCGTGACGATATGCTTAGAGTGATTACGTCTCAGCCAATCAATAATAGCAGCCAGGGTAGTAGATTTACCTGAGCCTGTAGGGCCCGTTACAAGACAGAGGCCAGCTCTCCGCTGCACAGCAATCCTCAACATCTCTGCCGTATCCGGATCCACACCTAAAGCATCAAGCTCGGGAATAGAGTCATTTAATATACGACATGTAATTCCAAGACCACTGGCACTAAGGTGAACTTGAATACGCAAACGGCCCGAAGTTTTGCCGGTTGCTGGTATCAATATACCATTGCAAGAAAAGTCATCCACAGCAGATTCTTTGAAACCATCAATAGCCTCATCGACCTTTCGACTGGAGCGATCCTCTAGATTGTCATCTTCGCCAAATCCATGACTCGCAGACTCTCTATTTTTGAGTAACTCACAGTATATCTGGTAAACATCATCGGATGACAATACTCCCAGGTCAGAAAGGCACTCCATACCTCGATTTGTCTCTACATAAACTGGAAGACTCGAACGCAGTTGTACATCCGAAACCCCTAATTCATCGCAAGCTTGGAAAATCACACCCAACATTTCACATCCGTTCATTCCCGGCTCAAAGCTCACCCCCGGCATCATTGTCCGTGTAGCATCCGTCGCAATGCCATTGCTGGCTGCAGACACTGCTTTTTCAGGGTGCTCGGTAGTGTTTGTAGATGTCGGTATCATCAGATGATTAATTTATTATCAGTCTCAATTTGAAGCCATTTCATTGGACATAATACGCTTCATGTAGATCCCTTGCGCTTTTCGCAATTTAGAAAGGTAGCGTGTTCTCTCTCTCATTTCTCTCAAACGAACTTCGGGTATAGCCCGGACCTCTAACATGGCTTGATTCAAAATCATTGCGTACTGATTAATGCAGAAATCAAATCTGTCTAAGCTCTGCTTGGCCTCCGCAATGGTGTAATTATCATGGTGGCGACCAATATGGCTGATTATATTGTATGCTGCGCTCGCTGCTGTCACCCATGGAGCAGGATCGACGGAGTCTTGCATGCAAATATCGAGTGTGCGGCGCGCCAAGCTCAAAGCCGCATTCTCATCACTGGATGTTCTACCGAAACTTGATGTGAATAAGAACAAGTGATAATTACCGTAGTTGGTATAATTGGTGGGGTCTAACTCATACGCTAGCCTCAACTTATCTTCTACCTCCGCCTGAAGATACTGCCTATGAGCTACGGTGAGCGGCCTCTCATTAGTTTTCCGGCGCGTATTAGCCTCCATTTGCTTGATCCTCAGCTGCACCCTCTTCATGAGAGGCACATCAGGCTCGATAGCCTCCACCACGAGAGCGTCTTGCGGACTAACATCACCTACTGCATATTTTGCATGGTAGTCACCGTGGTCGTCGTGTCCGTGGTGGTCGTCGTGTCCATGGTGGTCATCGTGTCCATGATGGTCGTCGTGTCCATGGTGGTCATCGTGTCCATGGTGGTCATCGTGTCCATGATGGTCGTCGTGCCCCTCATGGTCATGCCCATGCCCCTCAGCTAACAACTCAGCGTGCTTGTGTGTTTTACCATCATGCCAATAAAAATCAATGGGACCCTGCATCGCCAAGGCAAAAATCTTTCCATATGGACTACCCTTGATGCACGCTACGTTCGTTTCATATGACAACTTATTTTCAGCATCAAACTTATACGCCATACTAGGCCATAGAACCAAACCCATTAAAAGGGTGAGGCACATGACTGATTTGGTAAAAGTGGAATTCATTGTAAGGGAATGAGTTGCAGTTATACTTGAGAAGAAAAAACAATTAAGTTGCAGCCCGCGGCTGGAATGTGATGGATGAAAACATCGCTAAAACAATTTTGATTCCGACAAAATAGACAACGAGCTGCAGAAACTCCGAGCTCAGCATGCTCCCCTGCTTGAACACGAGTCGCGGGGTGAGATCAGCTAGGTGGTAATGTGGTGACATTATGTACAACCAATCAAGCAGCAGATTGCTCTGAACCTCAGTCATCATGGCGAGATAACCCACACCATACATCCCATAAATACTCATACAGAGTGGCACTAAATACCCCACAGTACTGCCAAAACGACTTCCAATAGATACTGCAAGCATCATCAGCGGTGTTACCACAAGCAGAAAAAGTGCAGCATATTGTAAATTGGTGGCGACCCACATCTGAGCTTGAGCTCCGTCGCTGGGCATAGCTCCCACAAAACACACAGCTAATGTAATTGCCACAAGAGGAATTAAAAAAGTCAAACAGGCTAGCCAGATTTGAATCATTTGACTCAGCCCTGAAATGCCTGAACTCAAGAAGTATGCCCCAATACCAGATCTTGATGTCTCATCACCAAACCGTGCCGCCTGGAAAAACAACCACGCAATCGTGACCACCCAGAGGCAAACCCATGCCGCTTGAGCGCGTGCAGGCTCAATGAGCGAGGGGTTGCTCTCATAAGGGGTTAAGTAAGGGAGCACAGCTGGCAGTAAGAGCACGCAGAGCAAGGCAATGATCCAAACCTTACGTTGAATCATAGTGGTCAATGTTAGTCTATAAAGCTGCATTATGTATTCTTTAGTTTAACTGTGATTTGATTACGCCCCATGATTGATCCCCAGTCTCTCCACCTGCCTGCTTGATGACACCATCCGCAATGAGCACAGAGCTCTTCACCTTCATGCTGTCAAAGTCAGGATGGCAACTCACAAGGCGCAACACGCCATCTTGGCAATTATCCCAGCGCTGCTGGAATGCTTCACGTGAAAATGCATCCAGACCGGTAAAGGGCTCATCGAGGAGCAGAACATCAAGGCCTTCGTCACAGATCGAAAACTCAGCAACCAACAACGAAACCTTGCGCTTATTGCCTGTGGAGAGCTTACCGTATGGCTTTACTACATCGAGCTCTACAGTCTTTGCCAAATTAATAGCCTCAGCGTATTTAGATTTTTTCAGTAAAGCTTTAAAAATTGCCTTCGCGGGAAGCTCACGATCAAAAGTCAAATCCTCACTTAGATACTGACACCTACCAACGCACTGGTAACCTCCGTCTAATGGCTTTATAACTCCAGCCAGTGTTTTGAGCAGCGTCGTTTTACCACGTCCGTTGCGAGCCAAAAGATAATGAGTCCCCTCCTCTAACAAAATACCATCCCCGTTACCACTGATGCGGGCTAGGCTTTTTCCATAGCCAATACTTAGGCCGGAATCTAGATGGACACGAGGTTTCGTAGAAGGTGCGTTCATTGAAATATCTTTAACAACTAGCGAAAAAAATACCCACCAAGCCCTTTATAAGCAAGATAAAAAGAATATCAAGCAAAGTTTATTAAAAATCCTCAAAAACAATCTCTAGTTATTGCTATTTTTTAAAAAACAACGTGTTTGTAAGGGTTCGATACAATATTTTTCAACTTAATTTAATGCGCCACAGAATCTCATGTTTCATGCATATGTCGACTGCGGGGCCCCGCCCCTCGACCAATTGCTTATTCTATGATTCATTGTTTTCTTTTTCGTAAATTCAGATTATCCCACTGCTGTCGTCGAGGCAGTTACATCCATGAACAATAGAATTGATACCACATTTGAGAAGCTCCAAGAAAACAACGAGGCAGCATTCGTTGCTTACGTATGTGCAGGCGACCCAGACTACGACAGCTCTCTCGCCATCGTGAGAGCCCTAGCTGATGCAGGTGCTGATATTATCGAACTTGGGGTCCCCTTTTCTGACCCGCAAGCAGATGGAGTTGTCAACCAACTCGCGGCGGAGCGATCTTTGAATGCTGGCATGTCCGTGCATAAGCTGATGGATTTGATCAAGGACTTCAGAACAACGCATGATACCGCAATCGTATTGTTTACCTACCTCAACCCTGTCTATGCATACGGCTACGAGCAATTCCATGCAGACGCTGCTTCGGCAGGTGCGGATGGTATCTTGCTACTAGACCTGCCACCAGATGAGATTGCAAACAACAAGGAACTCACCAGTTCAGCAGGTCTAAAGCACATCACACTGGTCTCACCATCCACACCCGCCGAGCGCAAGCAAATGCTTGCAGCTCAGTCAGAGGGATTTATCTATGCAGTCTCAAGAATGGGTGTCACAGGAGCTCAAGAGGCCCCATCTTCAGGGATTGGCGATTTAGTCTCATCAATCAAGGCATACACTGACACCCCTGTGTGTGTTGGCTTTGGAATCAGCTCCCCCGAACAAGCAGCTGATGTCGCCGCCGCCTCGGACGGTGCCGTTGTAGGTTCAGCCATAGTCAATCAGGTAGCTCAGTATGCAGGGCAGCCCAACCTCGCTGACAAGGTACGTGACTTTACAGCGCCGCTCATAGCCGCAACCAAAAACAAAAGTGTAACATGAAATTATCCTTTCATAAAATGAACGGCGCCGGAAATGACTTCGTCGTCATTGATAATCGATCGCTCGATACAAACCTAAATCGCCAACAAATCGCCCAACTCTGTGATCGTCAACGCGGCGTCGGTGCGGATGGTTTACTTGCCGTCGAGCCTGCTGAAGCTGGAGCCGACTTCAAATTTCGCTATTACAATGCTGATGGTGGAGAAGCTGAAATGTGTGGTAATGGTGCCCGCTGTTTTGGAAAATACACTGCCATGCTCACTGGCGAAAACACCAAGCATGTTACATTCGAAACTATTGCTGGCACGCTCAGCGCCGACATTATCGGGGACAACGTGCGCATAGCCATGTCAGACCCTTTTGACTTGGCGTTGAATGCTGACCTTCAAGTCGATGACCTTGATAGCGACGTCCACATCATCAATACCGGAGTACCTCACACAGTCGTTTTCACCGAAGACCTCAAAAAATGTGATGTGTTAGGCCTCGGTGCAGCCATACGCTATCATGATTATTTTGCGCCCAAGGGAACAAATGCCAACTTCACAACCATTCTGAGCGATCGACACATTGCCATCCGCACCTATGAACGAGGTGTTGAGGGAGAAACATTGGCCTGTGGTACAGGAATGACTGCCTGCGCACTTATTCATCACCTTCTCAACGGCGCAGCCTCCCCTATCAGTGTCGATGTCGAAGGAGGCGAGACATTAGAGATTGGCTTTATTGCAGGACCTAATCATAGCTTCACCAGCGTGACCCTTACAGGTCCTGCCGACTTCGTATTTCAAGGCATCATCACCATTTAAACTCTATCCTATTCTATATCAATTATGTTCCAAGGAACCCATACAGCACTCATTACCCCATTTCGTAACGGTGAAGTTGACACTGAAGCCTTTCGTTCGCTCATAGAGCGCCAAATAGAAGGCGGCATCGACGGCATTGTCCCCTGCGGCACCACTGGTGAATCCCCTACACTCGGCCGCAAAGAACACTTGCGTGTTATCGAGCTGGCCGTTGAATACGCAGCTGGCCGCGTCAAGGTCATTGCTGGCACTGGCGCCAACGCCACAGCAGAAGCCATACACCTCACTGCTGAGGCAGCGAAGCTCGGCGTCGATGCCACACTTCAAGTTTGCCCCTACTACAACAAACCATCTCAAGAGGGCCTCTACCAACACTACAAAGCAATCGCCCAATGCTCTGATCTACCGATCATGCTCTACAGCATCCCTGGCCGCTCTGTCATTGAAATTGCCGTCGACACTATTGCCAGGCTCGCCGCTGATTGCCCGACTATTATTGCTAACAAAGAGGCGGGAGGTGACCCCGAGCGTGTCACACAAATCAAAGCGGCATTGCCAGATGACTTTCAAATTTTATCTGGTGACGATCCTCTCACTATTGAATTCATGAAGCGTGGCGCTGTGGGTCTCGTTTCCGTTGCAACCAATATAATTCCCGCCATCATGTCTGGGCTTGTGCGTGATATGAGCGAGGGGCGTATTGAGGATGCAGAGGACACACAGGCACAATACGAGCCTCTTTTTTCAACCCTCATGTCTATCGACACCAATCCAGTCCCGATCAAATCAGCTGTAGCGATGCAAGGTCATTGCACAGATGAGATCCGACTACCCCTCGTCAATTTATCATCTGACAACCAAGCCATCCTTCGTGACACCCTAGCCAGTTACGGGCTCATCTAACATTATTCAAAAAATGACTAAGCTACTAATCACAGGAGCCAGCGGCCGCATGGGAGAAACTCTCATTCAAGCTGGAAAAGACAACATCGACTCCGATGTCACATCTACCCACGATATCGGTCAGGATCTTAACAACGCCTTTAAAAACGTTGATGCCGCCATTGATTTTACCGCGCACCACTTCACCAAAGAAGTGATAGATGCCGCGCTAGAATCAAAAACCCCGCTTGTTATCGGCACAACTGGTCACAGTGATGAAGAAAAATGCTATATCACAGAAGCATCAAAAACCCTACCCATTGTATTTGCTCCAAACTTTTCCATCGGTGTCAACACACTCTTCTGGCTTACCCGTAAAGCAGCTGAAGTGTTAGGCAACGACCGCTTTGACATCGAAGTCACCGAAATGCATCACCGCCATAAAATTGATGCCCCATCCGGGACCGCCCGCCGCCTACTAGAAATTCTCAATGAAGAAACTGGCACCAGTTATGATGATGATGTTGCTCACGGTAGAGTAGGCAACATCGGAGCACGACCCAACCGTGAAATTGGCATGCACACTCTTCGTGGCGGCGATGTCGTCGGTGATCATACCGTTATGTTTGCCGCTGATGGTGAGCGCATCGAACTCACCCACAAGGCATCGAGCCGAATGACATTTGCATCAGGTGCTGTTCGGGCTGCCATTTGGTTGCAGGAGAAGCCTGCCGGCCTCTACGACATGCAAGATGTCCTTGGTCTCAAATAAAACCTCATACAAAAAACCGTGGCCACTCGTGTAGGCATTGCCCTTGGATCCAATTTGTCTTCCCCTGAGGGTGATTGCTTATCAAACATTGTGGCTGCCCGCGACTTACTGGCTGGACTAATGCCTCCACTCGAGCGCATCAAGCAAGCACCAGTCTATCAATCTGAACCGCTCGATTGTCCAGAAGGTTCGCCTGTGTTTTTAAATACCGTTATCGAAATTGGTTACGCTGGCTCTCCAATCGATCTCCTCCATAGTACCCAAGCCATCGAGAAAAAACTCGGACGTGATCCCGTTCACCAGAGAAACGCACCACGCGTCATCGACATTGATATTCTCTATTTTGGGTCTGAGTCTCATCATCAGCCCAAATTGATCATCCCTCATCCGGAAATGACCCACAGACGTTTCGTGCTCCAGCCCCTCGCTGATATTTGTCCTAGGCTCGTTTTACCCGACAATAGCAACACCATTGCAGATCATCTGCAACACCTTGACTCTGATGAAGCTCCACTTAGTCTAGTCAAGGAAAAGTGGTAACCCGCTGAGTCACTCGAGCTAATAAGACATCAAGCCAATGAATGCCCACGACAAAGCAAAAGCCATCAGCAATAGGAAAAACGGCGGGCACCGGATCTCAGCCCTCACCGCTTACGATTATCCTACCGCTAGGCTCCTAGACGAAGCTGGTGTCGACATGATCCTTGTCGGCGATTCGCTCGGGATGGTTGTATTAGGTTTCCCAGACACAACCCATGTCACCCTTGAAATGATGGTTCATCACACCGCCGCTGTAGCGCGCGGAGTGAACAAAGCCCTCGTCATTGGTGACATGCCCATCAACAGCTACGACACCCCATCCCAAGCACTAACAAGCGCCCAGGCATTGGTGCAGGCGGGAGCCGACGTCGTCAAGCTCGAGGGCGGCATTCGTCAGATTGAAAAAATCAGCGCTATCATCAAGTCAGGCATTCCAGTCATCGGTCACCACGGCATGCTACCCCAGAGAGTGCTAGAAGAAGGTGGCTACAAAAAGAAAGGCAAAACCGAAGAGGAATCCTGCGCTATTTTAGAAGGAGCCCTCGCTCTACAAGAGGCTGGATGCTTCGCCATTGTTTTGGAAAGCGTCGTGCCTGAGCTCGCTGAGAAAATCACAGCCAAGCTCAAGATTCCGACCATCGGCATCGGCTGCAAACCAGCGACAGGAGAACAAACATGCGATGGTGAAGTCGCTGTCATTACCGATGTCGTTGGCTCATACCCATGGTTTGTACCGCCATTTGCTAGGCCGCAAGCAGATGTAGCAGGCGAGATAAGCCGCTCCGTGAAAGAATACATACTATCTATCTGATCCCTCTCATTCACCAATCAAGATGCCCTCTCCTGATAAGATAGCCGCTCTCGAAGCTCGAATGACATCACTCGGAATCACTGAGGACACCCTCATTGAGAAATTCATCCAAGGCAGCGGCAGCGGTGGCCAGAAAATCAACAAAACCGCCTCATGCGTCTATCTCAAGCACACACTCTCCGGCATTGAAGTGAAGTGCCAGCAGCAACGATCCCGCGAGCTCAACCGCTTCCTCGCACGCCGCGAACTCTGCGAACGCCTCGAGGAAATCCGCGACGGCAAAAAATCCGCCCGCCAACAAGCGATTGAAAAAATCCGCCGTCAAAAACGCCGCCGCTCACGCCGCGCCAAAAACCGTATGCTTGATGACAAATCCAAGCACGCTGAGAAGAAGACACTGCGTAGGCCACCCGGCCGTAATGATTAAGCTGATGGCATAAGAGGAACCACCAACTCTTACCTGCGGCGCTGCGGCATAGCTAATTCACCAATAGCAAGCAGTGCAGCATATGGATGCCCCAACACCCAGTGCTACAAACTACGAGGTTGTTCACCTTCATTGGTATGGGCACTCATAGAAAAAATCTAAAATTCAATACTCATTCCAAGCGCAACCCCGCTTCCTTTTAAATTCGGGTTTGAAGATTCAAAACCGTTGTATCGATATTCAAGCAGAAGATTCATGCTATCGTTGAGCTTGTAATTGAGTTGAGGCTCAATCACCCATCGATCAGAACCCCCATCTATGAAGTTGATGTCTGCAAATCCAGACAACGACCATTTGTCCGAAAAGGGTATAAAATAACTAAGGCTAAGCTGGCGGTTATCACTTTCCGTTTGATAGGGATACATTCTTAATTGCAAGAATGCCTCTTTACCCCACGGAAGATCTACTTTACGCGAAACGTAGGGACCAAAGCGAAATAGATCATTGTCAGACCCGTTAAAATTATTGAACTCAGTCAACAGTCCGACACCTTTCAGCCCGAAGATCCAGTCTTCTGGGATTTCATGCAAAAGCCTATATTCCATGAAAAACCTCGCTAGGTCATATCTATTCCCTTCATTCTGATCACCGTTAAAATCCGTGAACCCCCACAACTTAAAATCCCAGGGAAGCTGAGCCGATGTATTGACCGATAAGGTGTTGTAATCACGGGAATCGAGGTAATACCCAATGGAGTTGTTCACCCTCTTTACGTCGGCAGGACTTGATGCGCCAAAACACAACAAAAAACAAAACAAGTAGGTAACGGGTCGAAAAGAAATCATATTCTCTGATAATTTATATGTATAAGATATTAATACCCCGAGCACATCCTTACGCCAAGCTATATGTGAATGCTTCAACCCCCTATCCAAAAATCAACCCAAACAGCTCGATGATCAGACCCTAGGTCAGGCCCCACTCTTCGCGTATCAACCCGAAGCCCCCTACTATAACAGATGTGGTCAATGGGAATGCCAAAAAAGAATGTGGGCAAGGCATACCAGGTAGGCTGTAAGCCTCGGCCCTTTGCACTATCCTTAAGCTGTGCCGATAACAAAAAGTCACTGAAATACGGTGACCAAGGCGTCATGTTGAAGTCACCTGCCACAATTGTATTGGTCTTATTTTTGTCAGTCACAACGCTTTCAGCTAGTTTTTGCATGTGCCTATTACGCAGATGACTCACCTTTCCGTTGATCGGGGGATACGGATGAGTAGCTATCAACCGCAGCTTTTTCGATCCAATGATTACTTGAGCATCAACCGATGGGATCAGGGGCGTATATTCAGGAACTGCTACTTCCTCAAAGGGTATTTTACTCAATAAGGATATACCAAAATTGCCTGATTGAATTTCGTTTTGTTGATGTGGATAGATATCTCGCAAGTTCTCTAAACACCGTTTCCAATATGGACTAACCTCCATGACGAAAACAAAGTCAGCATCAACCGCTCGCAGATAATTCTCTACCTCATCACAGCGCCGGTTACTCGAAAGCACATTGATATTCAACAATCGAAACGCCACCCCCTGTTCCTCCGTTCTCTCCACCGCACTGGACAGGGGTATCACATAAGGGGAAATAATCCACAGATTAAGAGCTGCAGCTACCATCGAAATACCGAGCCATCGAAAATTACGGCACAACAAAAAAAGCACTGTAGCAGCAACCAAATACAAGGCATATTGAACCCTGAAATTGGCTAAAGTATCCATCAACCAATGCCAACGCGCACCAAATGCCAGTAGACTGGCAACAGCGGCAAGTCGAACTCCCATCTTAACGAGATTCATCAAATGCCAACACAATCTGGAGTTAAAATAGGTTTGTTGCACAGAAACACATTATCTTCTAAATTTAGTGTAGTTGCAATTTGGAAAGCTCTCATTTTACAATCATCACTTTGTGTTCGCATGCAATAACTGAAACAAGCGAGCATCTCATCGGCTAAAGCTATTTCTGACGACTGATTCATCTTGAATATTAAATCTCAAGCATCCAATCTCCACTCATGCAGCAATACCTCGACCTCCTCAGAGACGTTCTCGACAACGGCGAGTCTCGCACAGACCGAACCGGCACTGGCACGATTTCCGTATTTGGTCGCCAAGCTCGCTTTGACCTGCGTGAGGGCTTTCCATGTCTCACCACAAAAAAACTTCACCTCCGCTCGATCATTCATGAGCTGCTCTGGTTCCTCAAAGGAGAGACAAACATTGCCTATCTCAAAGAAAATGGCGTTCGTATCTGGGACGAGTGGGCTGACGAGAATGGCGAACTGGGCCCCGTCTACGGCCAGCAATGGCGTGCTTGGGAAGGTGACGATGGAGAGATCATCGATCAAATCGAGCGCCTGATTGACGGGCTCAAAAACAATCCCCACTCACGCAGGCATCTGGTTTCCGCATGGAATGTAGGCAAAGTTGATAAAATGGCGCTCCCCCCCTGTCACATGCTCTTTCAATTCTACGTTCATGACATCGACTCAGACAAACCTGGTCTCTCATGCCAGCTTTACCAGCGCAGCGCCGACCTTTTTCTCGGCGTTCCTTTCAACATCGCATCTTATGCCTTACTCACCATGATGGTTGCTCAGGTATGCGGCTATGAGGCGCGTGACTTTGTGCACACCTTTGGTGACCTCCACCTCTACAGCAACCACATTGAACAAGCAGAGCTCCAACTGGGCCGAGCTCCCAAACCATTGCCCACCATGTGGGTAAACCCAGAAATTAATGACATACACGCGTTCACCTTTGACGACTTCGAGCTGCGCGACTACAACCCTGACCCACACATCAAAGCAGCTGTCTCCGTTTAGTTCATCAAGCCACCAGGACGCCTGCCTCTCCAATTACTTCAACAAAGATAACAAAACAAATCTATGAGCCAAAACACAATTAACATCGATGAAGCCAGCATTCGCAAAGCCAAATGGATAGGCAAGTTGGTCATCCCCTTCTTTATTATCGTCTTTCTCTTCGCCGCACTTACTCCATTCACAACTATTCCAGCAGGTCACGTAGGAGTGGCGACTTTATTTGGCAAGGTGGACACCACCGAGCTACCAGAGGGATTCCACATCATCAACCCACTGAAAAAAATCCAGAAAATTGACTGTCGTAACAAAGAGCTCACCTTGATGGACGTCGGCGTCCCCTCACAAGACCAACTAACAACAGAAGTCGATGTCACTCTCAAGTGGAGAGTTGATCGCAACCAAGCTGCTGAAGCTGTTCAAGACACCGGTAATGTTGCTGCCCTGGAAACAGTGCACCTCACCCCGAAGCTTCGCTCCCTCATTCGTGAAGCTGGTAAGGGCATTGAAAATGCTGAAGACTTTTACAAAGACGATATTCAGGTATTCATGCAAACCCGTATTCTTGAGGGCCTTGTTGGCCTCTCAGACAAGGGCATCTTGGTTGAAGAAGTCCTACTACGACGCTTTGATCTCCCTCGAATGATTGTTCAGGGTGTCGAAGAAAAGAAACAACAAAAGCAGCTTGCTGAGCGCCAAATTGAAGAGCTGAAACGTTTCACTACCGAGCAAGAAGGCAAACAAGTAGCAGCTAAAGCAGAGAAACTAGCAGCTATCGAGCAAGCCGCACAGCGCCGTGAACTCGCCGACGCCAAGGCCTACGAAATCACAGCCCAAGCCAAAGCCCAAGCTGAAGCTATTAACATAGAAGGTGAAGCACTTCGTAAAAATCCAGAAATACTTCAGCTCAGAGCCATTGAAAAGTGGGATGGTAGCGTCCCCCGTGCAACACTTGGAGGAAACTCTATCCCTCTTATTAATCTGAACGACTTCAACAAAAAGAAGCCCTAAGCTGAACCGCCCCCTGCTGCACTCGTCATCATCAAATCAACAACCTACGCTCAACACTTGGCTAACAACATCAAACTCACCGCCATCGTCGCCATGACCTCAGACCGCGTCATTGGCAAAGATGGCGGCCTGCCATGGCATCTCCCCGAGGATCTCAAGCTATTCAAGCGGCACACTACAGGGCATCCCATCGTCATGGGCCGCAAGACGTGGGACTCTATTGGCAGGCCGCTGCCCAACCGCCAAAGTATTGTTCTCACCCGCGACACCAGCTGGTCAGCACCCGGAGCCGAGGTAATTCACAGCCCTGATGAATTAGACACGATCAAGCTTATTGATACTCAGGTCTACATCATCGGAGGAGCGCAAGTTTACGAAGCTTTTCTGCCCATCACTGACGAGCTTTTGGTCTCCCATGTTCACCAGAGCTATCCGGGCGACACTCATTTGCCGGCCTTTGAGTCGCAATTTCCTCATGTTACCACAGAGGAAACATATGAGACATTCGAGCTGCGCAGATACACAAAGTAGCAGCAAGCTCATGAGCTAGCCTTAAGCCGTCTTGCCCTCAAGCAGCTTCGCCACATGCTTGGCGATCACATCGGCCTCGAGATTCACTTTCTGTCCAACCTGAGCATCACTGAGTCGGGTCTCCTGCATCGTGTGTGGTATAATCCAGAATACCGCGCTATTTGCTTTAAGCTCGGCAATTGTCAGAGAGATACCATCGATAGCGAGAGATCCTTTGTCGATGCACAGAGTCTGAATATCACTGGGCAAAGAAATTTCTAGCCGATGATCTTGCCCGTGCTCTGTGAGGTCGAGAATTTCACCAGTAGTGTCCACGTGTCCCTGCACGAAATGACCGCCAAAACGGTCACTTGCCAGCATCGCTCGCTCAAGATTAACCATACTGCCCTCCCCCAACTCTCCCAAAGAGGTTACATCAAGCGTCTGCTTCAACACATCGAAACAAGCCGTCTGATCATCGTGAGTTGTAACCGTGAGGCAACAACCATTGAGTGCTACAGACTCGCCATCTTTGAGATCACTGGCGAATGGAATAGTAACATTGAGGCGTGCTTGGTCGCCGTCAAAATCAATTGACCTTACTTTACCCGTCGCCTCTACCAATCCAGTGAACATCGTCTTATGTAATTTTTAATGAGCCTTTCCCTCCGACGCCTCTACCTTTGGCTTGGCCTCACCCTTATCGAAAATAGCATCTTTGTTTGGGTCTGGGAAAAGCAGCATGATAATTGATACAATAATGGTCGGTACAAGTGCGCCCATCATCAGCTTACCGGGCGAAACCCCATCACCGAAGAAGCGACTCAACAAAGCCTGACCGGCGGGGTTGGGAGCATTTGCAATCACCGTCAAGCCACCACCGCATACAGCTCCCGCAAGCACCGCATATTTGAGACTCGCACCGAGACCGTCTACTTGGCTAGCGAGGAAGGTGATCGCCGCGTTGTCGTTAAAGGATGTCAATACGACAGAACCCACAAAGAGTGGCAACTCACTGAGACTGGTGATAATTGGAGCTAGCCACCAACCCTGCAGCCCACCGTGAATTACTAATCCAGCGAGGAAGAAGCCAACGAGAATCGGCCCGCGCAGCTGAATGTCAAACTGATGGTGCTCGGTGGCTTGGCGAAATGCTAAGAAAAACAGAAAACCCCCAATGAAGAGCGCTGGGGTGTGGGCAAAGAAAACAGTCCAGCCCATGAACAACAAATGAGTCACCGTTACCCATAGTGGAATCGGACGGTCATGGTCGTGGCTCAGATCTCCTTGTCCATCACCATCATGGTCCTCCAGCTTGCTGGATAGGGCACGCAGCTCTTTGCGAAAAAAGATAAAATACAAAAGGCTCGAAATCAGAATACCGATTACAGCCTTGCCCCCAAAATGAACGAGCATCTCCATCGTGGTTAGATCCCATTTATCGGGACCAGCCACCATCAGTACTGGAGGGGCCGCAAAATTTGTCAGCACACCGCCAACAGAAATATTTACAAACAACAAACCAAGAGTTCCATAAGCAAGCATGGGGCTTGGATTTAGTTTGTAGAACTTTTTCGCCAACAACATAGCAGCGATGGTCATCGCCCCCGGCTCGGTAATGAATGAGCCCAGAACAGGTGCTACAATGAGGATAGATAGCCACCATGCAGCTGGTGTCTCTTTGCCGAATCGAGCGAAGAAACTCAAGGCATTCTCAGCAAAGCGCAACACTGGTCGTGTCGACGCCAACGCCATAATAATAACCACAAACATAGGCTCAGTAAAGTTAACGCCCGAGATATAGCTTTTCACAGTTCCGACATCGTAGAAACCAATGATCGCTCCCATCAAGGCAAGCACCCATATACCGAATATGGCCTCGATCTCCCCCAAGAAGTGCAACATCGTTGCCTTAAAACTCACCATATCCTTAGCCCTGGCTGGCTCGCCCTCTGCATTCTTCTGCCGCCTTACATCAGCATCGTGGTCGTGTTGCACCTTGTGTGCGTATTTAGTAATCGGAACGGCAAAGAACGTATGAATAATCGCACACACAAAAATGATAGTAGCCACAAGCAAGAAAGGCTGCTGATCAGCACGATAGCTTAGTTTCTCCCATATACCTGAAATTTCGTTAGCAGATTCTTCACTGTTGAAATTGGCCATGCGCTCTTGAAATTCAGGAGTGCTTTGGCCATGACCACTCGCGGCCATGGCCACAGGTGCTGTCAACGAAACGACTATAAAAATAAGTTTGAGTATGGTTTTGTTCATCGCGGTTCGTTTCATTACCATAGAGGTGATTCATGACAATCGCTATTTAATCAAAAATAGCTTCTAGTAGTTGTGCTCTGTTATATTCAGAGGGGTAAAAAGCTTCCTTCATTGATCTCGGACTAAATCAACGTAGAATACAGAGCGTGAAGGTAATTCCGCATAAGGTTAGGAGGCAAATCGCTGACTGGCGTCAAGCCATAGCACGTGAGCTATCAAGGGATACCGTTGGCGGCCTCAGTGAGAGTAACGATGTAGAGATTTACTACGATGGCGATCGTGTATTCGATGCTATGTTGGCAGCTATTGCCTCTGCCAAAACCCACATTCATTTAGAAATATACATGTTTCTCTCTGACACCATTGGCAAAACCTTTGCTGAAGCTCTGTCAAAAAAATCGTCTGAGGGAATTTCTGTTAAAGTTATTTACGACTCAATTGGCTCCTCTGCTGCCGATCCCATGCAATGGGCTCACATGCGCGATGCTGGTATCCTCGTCATCGAATACCACCCCGTTGCCCCCTGGAGAAAGCGAGCTGGCCTCTTCGGCAGAAACCATCGCAAAAACCTCATCGTCGATGGTAAAATTGGTTTTACTGGAGGCATGAATATTGGCAATCCATGGTCGCGAGATCAATACCAAGAGAACGCTTGGCGAGATACCCAGATTAGAGTTTGCGGACCTGCCGCCGCCGACCTCGACACCCTCTTCATAGAAAGCTGGAAATACTGCACCGATGAGATCATCGAATTACCCGCTGTTGAGCACGCAAAGTCATCACAGCAAGGCTGTCGCTGCATGGTAGTTGGCAGCCAAGGACTCGGCAGTAGAAAACAAATCCGCAAGCTCTTTTCCGTGCACCTCAACAAAGCTCGCCATAGCGTGAAAATGACCATGCCCTACTTCGTGCCACCAAGGCGTCTAAGAAAAGCAATGCGACGTGCCAGCCAACGTGGCGTTGATGTGTCCGTCTTATTGCCACGGGACTCAGATGTCGCTGCTGTCGATTGGCTACGCGAAGGTCTCTACCCCAGCCTACTCAGCTGGGGTGTGCGTGTGATCGAATACCTCGGCCCCGTACTCCATGCCAAAACCATGGTCGTTGATGATAGCGTCGCCATCATCGGCTCGAACAACTTTGATATACTCTCAGTGGTTATGAACAGAGAGACAGCCATCGTCGTCTTTGATGATGATGTCTCCGAGGAACTCAGCCGGCAGTGGGGCAACGACCTGATGCTCTCCGAGCGTGTTGCCAATGACTGGCAGGGCATTCGGCCATGGTGGCGCCTATGGCTAGCCAAGCTGGGCTGCTTTTTACTCAGGAGGCTATGAGGTGGCGTGACGCTCTCCCGCCATGCCCCCCATTATCAAGTATCACACTTACTTCACCTTACGCACTAGGTCAGAGAACTCGGTGCGCAAACCCTTGGCATCATCACCGCGGCCTTGATCAGCTAACTGCCGGACCAGCTCGTAACTTCCCTGCCCTGTGTGTTCGCTCTGGCGTTGTAGCATACCGAAGAGAGCCATTCCTGATGCAAACTTGAAGTCGTCACTCGACTGCTCCCAGTTCTTGTCACTATCGATGACTACTGTGTCAAAATAGGTGCTCTCCGTTTCCTTGGTGGCCTCGGGTTGCTTATAGGCAAGTTTCACTGTTAGCATCTCAGGACTATCCACAAGATTGCGCTTGGCTAGCTTTGGCAACTCCTTGCCCTTTTGGTATTTTAAATCATCCAATAATGGGGATGGTTCAGCCGCATCACCTGGCACCACTTCATAGAGAGCTGTGACCGTGTGGCCAGCTCCAATCTCGCCCGCATCGACGCGCTTGTCGCGGAAGTCCTCAGCCTTGAGCATCCTATTGGCATAACCAATCAGTCGATAGCTTTTGACCTTGGCTGGATTAAACTCGATCTGGATCTTCACATCCTTGGCAATGGTCACCATGGTTCCCATCATGTCATCGAGAAACACCTTGCGACCTTCCCTCAGGTTATCGATGTAGAAATAGTTACCGTTACCCTTGTTGGTGATCTTCTCGAGCATGGCATCATTCAAGTTGCCATGACCAAAGCCAAGAACACTGAGGAACACGCCGCTCTTAGCTTCACGTTCAACCATACCAACGAGCCCCTCCGTGCCTACCACCCCGACATTGAAGTCACCATCGGTGCCCAGAATCACGCGGTTAACCCCTCCTTTAACGAAGTGTTTTTTCGCCATCTTGTAGGCCAACTCAATACCCGCACCGCCATTGGTGGAGCCCCCCGATTTGAAGTTATTAAGCTTATCCAAGATCGTCTTGCGACCCGCCTCATTGACATAGGTCGGTGGTAAGGCAAGCCCCTGGGCACCTGCATAAACCACGATACTCACCGAATCATCAGCATTAAGTTCTTTGAGCAAGATCTTCATGGAATCCACTAGCAAGGGAAGCTTGTCCTGACTGTTCATCGAGCCGGAAACATCGAGCAAGAACACCAGATTAGTAGCCGGGCGTTCGGCTTTGGCGATATCCTTACCCTGAAGACCTACCTTGACTAGACGATGCTCGGTGTTCCATGGGCACGATGCCGTCTCTACATTGACACTGAAGGGGTGCTTACCCTTCGGCTGTGGATAGCTGTAATTGAAATAATTAATCATTTCTTCAATCCTCACCGCATCAGCAGGTATCGACTGGCCGTGCTGAATCATTTGCCTGACGTTAGTGTAAGATGCTGTATCTACATCCACCGAAAACGTAGATAATGGGTTCTTCCAAGGTGATTTGAAGGCGTTGTCAGTGAGTGCACCGTATTGATTACCAACGTGCTGCTTGAGACGCTGACGAGAGTTCCCACTTCCAACTCCAATTCCACTTCCTTCCATTTCATCACCCGACTCCCAGCCATGACCGAAGTCATTTCTATCACCGAAGCCACTTGCGTTAGCCAAATCTGAATTCGATCTCGCTGCCAATGCCGATAGATCAACACTTGGAACTGTAATAGCGGTATTCGATGAAGTGTTGGCAGCGATCACCTTCGCCATGCTTGAGGCTGGAGCAGACGGCTTGCGCTCAACAGCACGGACGATCTCACGCTGTCTCGCATGTTTGGCGACATGGCGCCCGGAGCTACCATCCTTTTTTTCCTCTGTGACCAGAGCATCATCTATTCTCTTATCAGTTGGGCGGGCTTTATCACCATCGCCGAGGGGCTGGCGAACACTCTCAGAAACCATCAGTTTACCCTGCTTACCCTGCTCACGCTCAGCTGGGTTAATCGCATGGTAGCTCACAATAGTTGTCTTCTCCGTCTCGCGCTGCTGCTTCCAGCCGTAAAAACCGACCGCAGCCACTGTCAATCCGGCAGCTACCTTCAGCCCCAGACCCAGGCCATTATTAAGTTTATTAACTGCACGGCCACTGCTCTGGCCCGTGGTCATGCCCACAACCTTATCCTCTTCATCAAGTCGCTGCTCAAGCGACTGCAGGAACTGATCATCATCTCCAGCCCCCGCTCTTGCATTCTCCTGCAACAGAGCATCAATCATCTTATCTTCATTTTTCATATTGGTAAATTTTGGTGTTTGAGTTTAACGGTTCGTATTTGTGGCGAGGCAATCGCGAAGTCCACCCCGCGCTCGTTCAAGGCGCTTGCGCAAAGTCGCACTTTGCACGCTCAAAACATCAGCAGCTTCATCACTACTGTATCCGTCGTAATAAAAAGCGTTCACCGCCTCTGCCAGATTCTCGGGCAGCTTCTGCAGGCAAAGCTCCAACCGAGCAAACACACCACCTTGGTCACGTAGCCTCTCCCATTGCCTAGCGTCGGCCTCAAGATGCTCCAGCACATCATCATCGAGCACCACCTGCCTAGAGTTTCTGCGTAGCGACTCTCGCCACTTGTTTCTCACAATCCCCCTCACCCAGGAGCCAAAGTCACGGGTAACATCAAAGGTTTGCAGGTTTTTCCACGCCACCACAAAGGCATCCTGCACAAGATCCCGCGAAGAGTGATCCTCCTTGGTCAGCGCCCTTGCGTAGGTGAGTAATCCTCGGTGATGCTCTTTCACCAGAATGGCAAAGGATTTCCGGTTCAATCCCAGGTCGGTCTCGGTATTCATAATAGGTAATGTTTTTACAGCTTGCATGATCTTCACCTCCTATTGGCGTGACTACGAGGATTTGTGACAAATTTCCTAAAAAAATCATGTAGTATCTGTCACCAACCTTCTCGCAGTGCCTATCGACAGAGTTTGGAGCTTGGATTTTTTCCTCATGGTTTTACAACACACTCGTGCCCGCCGCCCGAGTCTTGATAGATGGACCATCTGAACTGGTCTTCGACTACGCCATCCCTGACGGGATGGACGCCAAACCCGGATGCCGCGTAAAAATCCCACTTCAAAAGCGCGCATCCACCGGCACTATCATCGATATCACCAGCGAGATGCCAGCCAATTTCACCCTCAGGCCAATCGCCACCCTGATCGACCCAGAACCGCTCATCACCGCCAACTTACTCAAGCTTGGGAAATGGATAGCCAACTACTATGGCTCACCGATGGAGCTCGTCATGCGAGCACTTCTGCCCGAGGCCGTGCGTCAAGAATCACACTCAGAAAAAACACGTAAAATCGTGATCTTGAGTCAAAAGCCAGATGAAGAGGCCATGGCTAAACTTGCTAAAAGAGCCTCTCGTCAGCACTTGATCATCACCTTACTCGACGCTGCAGGAGGCCAAATTTCGCTAAAGGATCTTGGCGGGGGCTCGGTTACGGCATCCGTCAAAGCACTAGAAAAACAGGGTTTTGTTGAATTTAAAGATGAAGCAGTGCGCCGTGACCCAGATGAGGGAGAAGAATTTCTCGAAGATCAACCACTCTCACTCAATCCCGGGCAAGCCACAGCACTCGAGCTCGTTCTCGAACAAATCAAAAAGCCAGAAAAACCGATACTCATGCACGGCGTGACAGGCTCAGGCAAAACAGAAGTTTATCTTCAAGCAGCTCAGCATTGCATCGATAATGGCAAAAGCGTGCTCGTTCTCCTGCCAGAAATATCACTCACCCCACAAACCGTACAGCGCTTTAAATCCCGCTTTTCATCCATCCAAGATCAAGTCGCAGTATTGCACTCTCATCTATCACAGGGTGAACGTTTCGACGAATGGCACCGCATACGCACGGGCACGGCCCGTATCGTCATTGGCGCTCGTAGTGCCATCTTCGCCCCGCTCACCGACCTGGGGCTCATCATTGTCGATGAAGAACACGAGAACTCCTATAAACAAGACAGCGCCCCACGTTACAATGGTCGAGACCTCGCCGTGCTGCGTGCTCACTTCGAGCAGGCAGCCGTATTGCTTGGCTCTGCTACCCCGTCTCTAGAATCTTTTCACAACACCGAAACCGGCAAATACCATCTACTCACCCTTGCAGAGCGTGCCGACGGACAATCACTACCGATTATTCGCATTGTCGATATGCGCATCGAGGGCAAAAAAAACAAAGGAGGACCTGCCATTCTCTCCGATCCGCTGCGTGGCCGCATGGAGGCCAAGCTAAACGAGGGCGAACAAGTCATCCTGTTTCTCAATCGTCGTGGATTCGCCCGCTCCATTCAATGCCCAAGCTGTGGACACGTTTGCGAATGTCGCCATTGTGCCATTCCGCTCACCTACCACCGAGCTGACGACCGGCTGATTTGCCACATGTGTGGTCATCAAGCACTTCCACCAAAAAAATGTCCTGAGTGTGGCGACGCAGCTATTCGCAGCCAAGGCTACGGCACTGAGCAGGTTGAAAGTGTGATCAAAAAAGTATTTCCACAGGCACGAGTCGCCCGCATCGACACCGACACCATGCGCCGAAAAAACGCCCTACGTGATACTCTACAAAAATTCCGCCAACGCAAAACTGATATCATCATCGGCACTCAGATGATCGCCAAAGGCCTCCACTTTCCCAACGTCACCCTCGTAGGAGTGCTCAACGCAGACCTCGGTTTGCATGTACCAGATTTTCGCGCTGGCGAGCGCACCTTTCAGCTCCTCACCCAAGTCGCTGGACGTGCCGGACGTGGCGAGCTCGAGGGCGAAGTCATCGTTCAGACATACACACCACACTCCCCCTCCATTCAATTCGCCCGCCATCACGACTTCTGTGGCTACGCCGACCAAGAGCTCGACTTCAGAAAACAATTTGGCTACCCACCCTACAGCCACTGCGCTGTGATTCAAACCCGCTCTAATCACGAACGCCGCGCTGAGTTCACCTTGGAGAACCTTCACAAACGGCTCAAAAGCAGCCTTCCCGCCGGCATGGTTCTCCACGATCCACTACCCGCCCCCATCACCAAAGCGCACGGTCAATACCGTTTTCAACTCATGATGCTTGCCCCCTCAGCCAGGCAACTTTCCCACCACATTAATAGCATCCTCGCACAAACCCCACCACCCGAGGATGTTACCATAATCTTTGACATGGACGCTATGGGGTTCTGAATAAGGATTCTGAA
>ERZ1048068.76-NODE-76-length-97672-cov-12.486821_pt1 | contig 97672 bp, 89 predicted proteins | sample MGYA00383098_ERZ1048068 | MGnify/ENA primary metagenome ERZ1048068 (study PRJEB29581, sample SAMEA5548368) | metagenome | biome: marine; feature: coastal; material: water | depth 1 m | study: Short-term variability in the microbial, nano- and picoplankton dynamics...
CTGAGTCCTTTGATGACTGCCGGCAGGTAGAGCTTCTCGGAAAGGGTTAGCTGAGGACGTTTAATTTTAATAGTGGCCATGTTCTGTGGGCGTATGGATTTTACGTGAGGACTAGTTCAGTAGCATAATGATGCCAGCGGTGATAAAGATGTTAACTAAGGCGAGTTCAAAGAAAACAACCCAACCAAGCTTCATGAGCTGGTCATAACGAAAACGGGGAACCGTCCAGCGAACCCAAATGAAGAATATGACAAATGCGATGACTTTGGTAAGGAAGATAAGTATGTGCAACAGGCCGCCCAACGCCATGCTTGAAATTGCAGCATCCAGGCCAAAGCCAAGTGACCAACCTCCAAAGAAGAGAGTGACGATTACTGCCGAGCCAACAATCATCGCTGCGTATTCTCCTAAGAAGAAGAGGGCGAACTTCATGGATGAGTATTCTGTGTGGTAGCCACCTACGAGCTCAGTCTCACACTCGGGAAGGTCGAAGGGCATGCGGTTGGTTTCAGCGAAAATGGAAGTAGTGAATATGATAAAGGAAATAGTTAGCGGAATCATCAGCAGCCATTGCTCTTTACAGTTTTGCCAGTAGCCAGCATCAAAAATACTACCGTGTTCGTTCCATAATGGAAGAAGGGTCCAGCCGTTGTTTGCCTGTGATTGAACAATGTCGGATAAGTTGAGTTGGCCGAAGACCATCAAAATAGGTATCAGCGAAAGCCCCAGTGAAATCTCATAAGATATCATCTGTGCACATGATCTGACGCCTCCTAGAAATGAATATTTGTTGTTGGATGCCCAGCCTGCAAAGGTAATGCCATAAACGCTGAGCGAAGCGATGGCAAAAACGAAGAGGGGGCCTGCATCAATGTCAGCGATGACTAATTTGACTGGTTGATCAAAGACGGTGATGCTGCTGCCGAATGGAATGATGCAAATACAAAGAAAGGCTGGGGCTGCAGTGAGCGCCGGGGCAATCCAGAAAAAGAATTTGCGAACGTGCGCGGGGACAAAGTCCTCTTTGAGGAATGCTTTTAATCCGTCCGCCAGTGGTTGGAGTAAGCCAGAGAAGGGAATGTCCTTCTTGGCACCAAAGAGGGTAAGAGGGATGCCTACGCGGTTTGGGCCGACACGATCTTGAATAATGGATGATACACGACGCTCAGCATATGTCGAATATGCTATGATGGGGAGTGTGCAGACAAAGGTGAAGACAATAATCTTAACCGCTGTGGTGAGGATGAGGAAGATGATTTCAGGATCCATGGTATGGAGTGATCAATTAAGTGGTTAACCTACGATTTCACCGCTTGCTACACGCTGATTTTCGCGATCAAGGAGAGGAATAGTGACGTTGGTGTCAACGAGTGCCTCGCCTAGCTCGCTGATGCTGCCGAGAGTTTTGCCACTGAGTTGAGGAATGGTGTTGGAGATGATCTCTGATAGCTGATCGATACTTAAGGGCGTCTGCTCAGGGGCTTCTCCACTGATAGCTAAAATGATATCGCTGATGATTCCCCAGTCGTCACGTGCGTCTGCCGGGGGGGAGCAGGCTGCGTTTAGTTTTTGAAGGCGGCCAGTCACGTTAATCATGCTACCTCGTTTTTCTGCGGAGCTTGCTCCAGGGAAAACGATGTCACTGGCATGGGCTGTCGGATTTGTTGTATCAAAAATAGAGATGAGGAGCTCAAGGGCATCGAGGTCGTCATTTGAGAAGCCACTGTCGAGGAGGTTTTCTGAGGCTACGACTATAGCCTTGATCGCGCCATTACCGACGCCTGCTTTGATGGCTTCGAGTTTTTGAGAGGGGTCGTCGAGTTCGAGAATAAGTCCGGCTCCCGTGGTATTGGGATTTCCGTCCTCTGAGATGAGCATGTTGTCAGACTCTTGGGCATGAGGAATGATGCTGACAGAGTCGGTTTCGAGCTCAGCAGCCAATGCACGCATCATAAAGAGTTCTTCGTTGGTTTGTTGGCCAGATGCAATGATAGCAATTTCACTGCTTTCAAATTGCTTAAGGGCGTCGCCGGCAGCTGCGATAGCATTTGCCCAGCAAGTTTCCTCGTGTACGCCATCAGCCTTGATGAGCGGTGAGGTCAAGCGGTTGTCATGGCTTGGACATGTGTAGCTCAAGCGGTGGCTGTCGGGCATCCAGCATGAGTTTACATCGTCGTTTTGGCGCGGAGTAACACGGAAGATTTTGTTGCCACGAGTCCAGATGTTGATGTTAGCGCCGGTGCCACAATTGGTGTCAATGCTTGGGGTTTCCTTGAGGAACCATGTGCGCATTTGGAACCGGAAGTCATTAGAGGTAAGCGCTCCAACAGGGCAAAGATCAACGGTATTAAGGCCGTAGTTGTTGTTGAGCTCTCGGCCAGGATAGACCCCAACGGTGGTGTGTGTGCCTCGTTCTGAGAATCCCAATACGGGTTCCTCGGCAACCTCATCCATGAAACGAATACAGCGTGAGCACATAATGCAACGCTCGTCATCTAGGCGAACACGCGGTCCGATCTTGACGTTTTTCGGCTTTTTGACCTTATCTTCTTTGAATCGTGAACTTCCTTTGCCGTGTTCTACGGAGAATTCTTGAAGACTACATTCACCAGCTTGGTCACAAATAGGACAATCCAGGGGGTGGTTGATGAGTAGGAACTCCATGACACCCTCTCGGCATTTTTCAACCAGTTCGCCTTGAGTTCGGATTCCCATGTTTTCGCTGACGGTATTTGCGCAGGCAATGACTGGGCGAGGCATCCAGCTGATTTGTTGGAAGCCATCTTCGTCATAGGAAGGATCTTCGCCGGGATTAGGGCGTGGTGGCATCCCCATTTGAACGAGGCACATCCGGCAGTTGCCTGGTGACGAAAGCTTAGGGTGGTAACAGTAGTGGGGGACTTCTTTTTCGGCCTGTTTGCAGGCTTCAATCATTCGTGTGCCCCGGGGCACCTGAATCCAATGTCCGTCAACCTGGATGTTAACCATGCCTTTTTCAGCTGCGGTATCTTTTGGGAGCTTTGTAGTGGTAGAATCGCTCATTTTGGTAATGTGCCAGTTAGTCTCGAGTAACTTCGCTTATTGATTGATGAATGCGAGTTGCCGCTTGGCTTCATCGGAGAGGTATTCGTTTTCCTCGGAGGTTTCGGCCTCGAGTTCATCACGAAATTTGGAAATGATAGCTTCAACTGGCCATGAGGCGGCTTCGCCAAAGGCGCAAACAGTACGGCCATCAATTTGGTAGGCAACGTCTTCGAGTGTTTGCACGTCTTCTGGAGTAGCTTCACCATTGGCAATTCGATCGGAGATCTTGCGCATCCACATGGAGCCCTCACGACAAGGGGTACATTGTCCGCATGATTCGTGAGCGTAGAAGTGATTTATATTGTTGAGAACCCATGATATTTTGCGCGAGTCATCCATGACGATGACTCCACCAGATCCAGCCATTGATCCGCATGCAGCGATGGTATCGAAGTCCATGGGGATATCGTAGAACGATAGGTTACGTTGGGAGCCGTCTGGGTTTTTGATTTCATATGTTTCCTCACAACGCATGATTTTAGCTGATGACCCGCCTGGGATAACGGCTTTAAACTTGCGTCCATTTTTGGGACCGCCACAAACATCATTGAGAAGTTCTCCCATAGTTATTTTGCCAACTTCGACTTCGTAATAACCTGGTTTCTTGACGTCACCAGAGACACATAGGATGCGGGTGCCTGTGTTTCGAGGTGTTCCGAGTTTTGCGTATTCTTCGCCGCCCATGCCGATGATGTGCTTCACATGACACAAAGATTCAACGTTGTTGACGATAGTTGGAGACATGTAGAGGCCAAGTGCCGCTGGGAAATATGGTGGTTTGATTCGTGGGTAGGGGCGCTTGCCCTCAAGGGACTCGATGAGCCCTGTTTCTTCACCGCAGATGTATGCACCAGCACCACGGTGAAGATAAATCTCTAGATTGAAGCCTGACCCGAGAATATCATCACCGAGGAAGTTTTTGGCACGAGCATCTTCGATGGCTTTCTCTAGTATGCCGGATGCCTCTGGGAATTCTTCGCGGATATAAATATAAGCAGTGTTGGCTCCAACGGCGTACGCGGAGATGATCATTCCCTCAATCAGTTGATGCGGATCTTGGTGGACAATGTAACGGTCTTTGAATGTTCCGGGCTCTGACTCGTCACAGTTACAAATCAGATAGACGGGTTTGGTGTTGTTTGGTGGAATGAAACCCCACTTTACGCCTGTCGGGAAACCAGCACCACCTCGACCTCTGAGGCCAGAAGTTTTAACTTCGTTGGTGATGGCTTGTGGCTCCATCTTGAAGGCTTTCTTGAGTTGTTCATAACCACCATCTTTGATGTAACAATCAATTGAGTTGTCCCAGCCTTCACGGTCGATATTTTTGAAAATCAAGCGGTGTTCACGCTGGTCTGGTTCTTTGCCAGGTAGGTAAGTGATGTTGCTCATGATTGGGTGGTCTGGTTAAGCGATTAAGATTTTGAAGCTGAGTCGTATTTGTCGAGTAAGTCTTGGGCGTTGTCTGGGGTAACGGCTTCATGGAAGTCATCGTTGACCATGCAAACGGGACCCGTTCCACATGATGCGAGGCACTCAGCAAATTCCACGGACCATTGGCCGCAAGGTGAGACTGCAATAGGGTTGTGGTGAGAGTCACTCTTAGAACGGTCGATTCCGGTAAGTTCACAAAGGCGTTGCATCAGCTCTGCTGAGCCGGTCATGGCACATGATAGGGTGCGGCAAATCCGCATGTGGTATTTGCCGGGTGCATGTTCACGCAGACCTGGGTAAAAAGACACAACTTCTTGCACTTGCATTGGTTCGAGTCCTAACTTGGATGCAACCCATTCAGTGGCAACGGAATCGATAAATCCGAAGTTGTGTTGAATAATGTGCAGCAATGGGAGTACGGCAGAGCGCTTTTTGTCGTCTGGGTATTGTCCGATTCGTTTGTTGGCCTCATCGTCAATCTCAGGAGTGACAATAAAGGGTGGGAATGTGTCGTTGTCCATTGTTTGGCTGGATAAACAGAAATTTAGTGGAGCGGTTAAGTGATTATCGTTGCTTGGTATAGTTATCTGTCGCACTCACCCATTACGAAATCGAGTGATCCTAGGATGGCGGGTACGTCCGATATCATGTGGCCGGGGATGAGATGAGATAGAATTGATAGGTTAACAAAAGATGGGGATCTTATCTTCATACGATGTGGCACACCACCCCCTTTGGAGTTGATGTAAAATCCGAGTTCGCCCTTGGGGTTTTCTGCTCCGAAATAAACCTCGCCAGCTGGGGCTTCAATACCTTGAGTGGCCACAATAAAATGATGAATGAGCTCTTCCATGCTGGTTAATACCTTCTCTTTTGCAGGCAACATGTTTTTTGAATCGGCGATGTTCACAGAGCCATCTGGTAAGTCGGCAATGACTTGGCGGATGATGCGAATCGACTGCCGCATTTCTTCCATCCGGCAAAGGTAACGATCATAAGAGTCACCGTTTTCACCCACTGGGATATCAAAATCGTAATTTTCATAACCTAGATATGGATTGTCTTTTCGTAGGTCTCGGGTCACTCCTGACCCTCGTAAGCATGGGCCTGTCATGCCCCAGGTGATGGCATCTTCGGCGGAGATGGTGCCGATATCGATCATTCGCTTGAGGTAAATCTTGTTGCGATCCAGTAGCTTCGAAATTTCATCAATTGACTGAGAACATTCGTCGAGGAATGTTTCTAAATTACCAATAAAGCCGTCTGGTAAGTCGCGAATTTGCCCGCCAACTCGGGTGTATGAGGTGGTAAAACGTGCACCCGTTAGTTGCTCGCACAGGTTGTAGGTTTTTTCACGCTCGGTGAAGGTGTAGAGGAAGACGGTCATGGCGCCGACATCCATGGCGCAAACACCAACTCCCAACATGTGAGATGCTATGCGGGCAAGTTCACAGCAAATGACCCGGACGGCCTGACCGCGTGGGGGTAATTCCCAGCCCATGAGCTTCTCTACCGCACATGTGTAGGCTACATTGTTGGCTAGGGGAGCGAGGTAGTCCAATCGGTCTGTGTAGGGAACAAACTGATTATAGTGCATGTTTTCCGCGATTTTCTCGTCGCCGCGATGAAGGTAGCCAACGTCTGGATCGCATTTGGTGACAATTTCACCGTCTAGTTCTAGAATGAGTCGTAACACTCCGTGAGTGGCTGGGTGGGAGGGGCCCATGTTGAGCACCATTTTTTCACCGAGTAAATCGTCGGTTTCTGCCTGATAATCAGAGTCGAGCCCAGCTTGTGTTTTGGCTGCGGTGTCGGGTGCTTGGTAAGGAGTCGAATTCATGAGAATTTGCCGAGGAGAATGAGGGCCAGATTTGAGTAATAAGCAAGCACTTTGTGAAATATTTCACAAGCATATGACACATCTCTTTGTGGCTATTCATGTTCGGCGCTCAGCAACGCCTGCCACCTGTGTAGCATTGTGATCGTATGTCAAAGAGCATGTCAAACTTAGCCATTTGCTGATAGTTTCACCTATAATTGTGCTGCCAAATGATAATCGCTGCTATGTCGAAGATGAGAGTTTATCTGGTGATATTAACATAGGATAGCCCACCAGCCTCAGGACCCAATTTATGCGGTGTTATAAATTTGCGTTTTTCACCTTTGATCATTTCACCAGAGGCTTCATCTCATTCTTGAATTACCATTTTGATACCAACAGCGTCGACGAAAGGCTCATTCCTGTGCGCTAGCACTCATAATTAGTGCCATTAAGCTAGTATTCTGATTACGCGCCCCAACTTGTTGAAATTATGACTGTAATAAGTAATAAATGACTTGAAAGTATCTGAATTTTCAGTAAATACTGAAATAGATGAAGGAAGCAGATGTTATAGCCGTTCAGTCTCTTGATGAAGTAAGGGACAACTTTATTGCACAGTGGGGTGCTTTTGGAAGCCACTGGGGAATTAATAGAACCATGGCTCAAATACACGCGCTCCTAATGATGGGGCTCGAGGCGCTCAGCACCGATGAAGTGATGGAGCGGCTGTCAATCAGTCGCGGCAATGCGCACACCAATTTGAAGGAACTTGTCTCATGGGGCTTGGTCAGAATTGTTGTCAAAAAAGGAGACAGGAAAGAGTATTTTGACGCTGAGAAAGATGTTTGGAAAATATTCACCATCATCCTTAAAGAGCGCCAGCGTCGCGAAATCGACCCTGCCCTTGAATTGCTGAGAAATTGTCAAAAGCAGACAATAGCGTATGAGGGAAACGACGCCGAAGCATTTCGCAATCAGATCAAGGAACTCGAAAACTTTGTCAGTTTTGCCCGCAACATCGGAAGCCAGGTGGACAAGTTGTCGTATGGTCCGGCTATGAAATTAGCGGCTAAGTTTTTAAGCTGACATTCACAAAAATCTACAAATCAACAACTACATTAAAAAATACGATGAAAATCACTCAATATAATAAGTCTCTGGATGTCTACTATGACGATAGATGTGCTGTGTGCTCTTCTTTCATAAGCTGGCTTAGTCTTGAGCCATATGTATGCAATATTAACTTCGTGAGCTACCAATCAGCACGTGCGGAAGAATGGTTTCGAAGTCTCTCGGAGAATGAACCCGAACGAACTCTGGCAGTTCGCAACGACAGCGGCGGTATGTATAGAGGCGATGCTGCTTGGGTTCAATGTATGCTAGGCTGTCTAAATTACGCGGCTATTGGCGAGAGGCTGAACTCTCCTGCGCTCATAGCAGTGGCCAAAAAAGTATGCCATTTGGCGGCAAGTGATGAGGATTCCCTAATCAAACTTTTCTCCCAGGCAGATGACGAAGAGATCCTCCGCGAGTTGGCTCAACAACAGCTGGCTCAATGTGAAATTGATGATCGTGATGACGTAATGACAATCATGGCGGGCATTCCTGACGGCATCATCTAGGCTGGGTTTCTGTGGTTGCAAGCACTCGCTCTGAGCATTCTCGCAATGCTTGTTGACAACAAATTTTAATACGATGAAAAAGCTCATTATTGCTGGGGCAAATGGTTTTTTGGGCCGCCACATCACTCGTCACTTTCATTCTATGGGGTGGGAGGTTGTTGGTTTGGTGAGGAGTAAAAATGGACTGGATGCAAATTGTAGTCCTGTGTTGTGGGATGGCAAAACGATGGGTGCATGGTCTGCAGAACTGGATGGGGCCACTGCGCTGATCAATTTAGCCGGTAGGTCTATCAATTGCAGACATAACAAAAAAAATAGACGCCAGATCATGGAGTCTCGCGTCAATAGCACTGCCATCTTAGGTGAGGCGCTGGCGCTGTGTTCTCATCCACCTGAAGTATGGCTCAATGCCAGCACAGCCTCAGTATATGCAGATGCTGAAAAAACTCCTCAAGGTGAGGGCATGAAGCTTGGGCAGGGTTTCTTTGTTGATGTAGCCAAGGGCTGGGAAGGGGCAATGATGACGGCAACAGTCTCAGAGAATGTGCGAAGAATTGCATTGCGGACTTCATTGGTCATGGCGAACGAAAAAGGCACGGTTTATGACTATCTCTTAAAACTTTCGCAGCTATTTTTAGGTGGTGCTGTGGGAGGAGGTAAGCAAATGGTTAGTTGGGTGCACGTAGAAGATTACTGCAGGGCCGTGGAATGGCTAGTTGAGCATGATGATATCAGGGGAGTTATCAATGTTACGGCTCCTGACGCACTCACAAATGCAGATATGATGAAACGTTTTCAAAAGCTTGCAATGAGGCCATTTGGTTTGCCGGCAACAAGTTGGATGGCAAAACTAGGTGCCTTGGTGCTTCGCACAGAGCCTTCACTCATATTGAAGAGTAATTGGGTAGTTCCACGGAGATTATTGCAGAATGGCTTTGTTTTCAGGCATCCTGAGATGAGGCCCGAGGAGTGGTAAAATTGCCGCAGATGGTGTCTAAAAGCCGTGCTCAAAAAACCTCTCGAAATTATCTTGTATGAGAGATGTGTTTATTATGCTCGACGCTTCGGCACTAATTCTTTTGATGTTGGCTGGGTGATTTTGTTCTCGGTCTAGCCTGTGCTCAATGCATGATCGAGGTGGCAGCATATTGGGCGCGTCTGTTTCTACTAATATTCGTTCTGGGGGTATTAGTTTGAAAGTATCTCGTAAGTTATGATTGTGCTTGTGAAGGATGTTTCCAGAAAAAGAAAAATAAGCACCAAGTGAGACAAGGCGCGTCAATAGTTCTTTGGAGCCCGAATAGGAGTGAAGTAGAAAGCCGCGCTGTGGCAGTGCATTAGACTCCAGTATTTCAAGTATGAGGCCCCAAGCTCTCAAACAATGAATACTCAAGGGTAGGTTGCGTTTTGCTGCTAATTCTAACTGGCTCTCAAATACATCTTGTTGCGAAGTGATGTCATGATTTTTTACGTATCGGTCGAGTCCACATTCGCCAACACAGGCGTGAGGCACATTATCTATGTATGAGGTGAGTTGGCTGAGCCAATACGGGCTCGGATCTTGCCAGGGATGAAGCCCGAATGAGGGGATGATAAGCTTAGGGTAAGCTTTTGCTATATCCGCGACGAGTTGCCAATCTCTTGGTGATGTGCCGTTGACCACGCAGCGTGTGACACCCTGCTTAAGCATTGCTTGAACGATGTCGTCAAGTTCACCATCAAAGCTTGGGTCTTGGAGGTGATTATGTGCGTCTTGCACCTTGGATCAATGTGTCGGAGGCTAGTTCTAGGGATGGAGCAGTAAAGTCCTCCATGTTAATTGTCTCTCGCGGTGTTTGGTAATTCGACTTGTCGTCACCTGCACGGCGATAAACGAGGTCATAATGACGGCGTAATACAGATTCGACAAAGTCAGTCCATTGTTCAGCATCGATGAGTTCATGCCATTGGGCGATTTGATCCTTACCCCTGAGCTTAATTAGGCGATTTAGTAGTGTCTTCAGGTGCTGCGAGTTCGTTGTAAAATGAGGGTAGTCATCGAGTAAGAAAGCCGCGCGTTGTGTTAATGGTAGTTCAATATTAAAGACCTCGCTTTCTCCTAGTTTTTTCCAGAGTGATGGTGGGCAGTGAAGAATGCCGATGCGATTACTCTCCGCTTCAACGAAGACGGGCAGGGAGCTATCAATTTGAGTTAGAGTATGCCAAAGACAGGTTTCAAAATGCTTTTGACTCGGTTGTTGCGCATTTGGTTCTAAGCCCAGGACTGAGCCTCGGTGATTGGCTAAGCCCTCGAGGTCAATGACTTGAGCACCCTTATTGCTTAGGGTGTTTAGTAGACGTGTTTTGGCCACACCAGTTTGACCTGCCAATACCGAGAGCTGTAGCTCGGGGTTCGACAAGATACGCTCGGTGTCGATGCTAACAAAGCTTCTGAAGGCTTTGTAGCCTCCGTCCAAAAGTCGAGCTCTCCAGCCTATGGATCGTAATATTTGTGCTAGAGAGTTTGAACGCATTCCTCCTCGCCAGCAGTAAACCAAGGGCGCATAGGTTTTATCTTGGTTTGCCAGGTGTCCATGCAGGTGGTTAGCTGCGTTAGACGATATTAGTGCTGCACCGAGCCGGCGAGCTTCGAACGGGTTTGTCTTGTAGATAATACCCACTTGAGCACGCTCTTCGTCATTGAGTACGGGAAGGTTTATAGCGCCCGGAAGATGATCCTCATGGTATTCAGATGGCGACCGTACGTCAATGATCTCAGTGAATTCACTGAGATCATGAGGCAGGTTAACGGTTTCGACATGTTTCATGGCGAAACGATGATTTGATGAGGTTATTCTGAGGCTGCGGCTTCTGTGGCCGGTTTGTTGCCCATCGCTGGCTTCTTAAGACCAAGGTAAGCGCTGGCCATGCCGAGGGCGATGATAAGGATCCATGCAGCTAAGCCTTTGATGATTTTACGTTTGGCAAGAACTGTGCTGGCCCCAAATGCTAGCCAAATAACAATTTTAACGATCATCCATGTTGGAAAACCAGATCCGTAAACGGCGAGGTAGGCATCTTTCATTTTGGCTTGCATGCCAAAGCCACCAAGCAGGATCAGTAATAAGCCAATACCGTGGCCGATGGCAGCTCCTTTGGTAGTTTTATCTCCTGTGAAGAGCGAACCGAAGGCAAAGAATAGGGTGAATATGCCGGCGAAGTGGATTAGCTTGTATGTTTCGTAACTCATGGTTTTGGTAGTTATGTTATTTAGTATTCTGTAGATTGAGATGTCTTAGTTTCTGAGGTTTCAAAGACCTCATTAAGTTGTATACATGTTTCTTGCATCACTTGAGTGAGTTCCTCGATGATGATTGAAATTGCGTATTCAATATTACCTTGGCTCAGTAAAGGGTGCGCTACATCAATCACATGATCGAGAGCTTTTCGAGCTAAAAATGGTTCGAGTCCATACCCAACCATAAGGCCGCAGGTTGAATGATTTGGATCGAGACCCAATAATATATTATGATTATCTCCGCCTTTGTGATTGCTAATGCTCAATGAATCTTGATTGAACAACCAAAAAAGATGTGTGGATAAGGAGTATTTTGAATCAAATTTATTGATGACAATATGCATTTTTACTTGTGGGAAATGGCCCGCAAGTTTGCGCAATGATTTGTTGATTTTTTTATGAGCTTTCTTGTCCAACAATGCAATTAAGTCGTTGATTCCATTGGATAATTTAGGGGCGGGGCCAAGTAGTGTGTTGGCACTTTTCAATGATAGATTGCAATGTCTGCATTCTATGGATGATTCTGCAAGTGGAGCATGGCAATATGGACATTGCATACGCATGATGATACGGAACATTTAGCGCGGCTAAAGCGAAAAGAGAGCTTTTTGGTTAAATAACGCACGCGTTGATTGATGTGTCTATTTTCAGCCTAATTTAGCTTGCCTACAAAGTGGGTTCTCTCAGATTCAGATGCATGCACCTTCGTTTTACTAATGATGAGCTATCAACGCTGGCAGAAATGTTGACCCTTGCATGCTGGGCAACATATTGGAATCACAAGCCGAACTCAGAGGAGGGGGTTGCCCGTTTTGATGATATGCTTGAGAAGATACTATCACGCATGCAACACAATGGTCTTGTAGCAGAAGTTGAAAACGATCCTGAGCGACAACGACTACGTCTTCGAAAAGATAAAGAAGAGGGGTCTTTCTATGCGCAGTGCTACGATGAAATGCGAGCTGAGACATTTTGGGATGAGCTTGTGATACGCATGGCGGAGCGCGAGCTAGAAAAACGCTATGGCAAATCTGAGGTGAAGACGATGGGTGAGCAGCAACGCAAACAGGTGGCTGAGCCAATAGCAAAACGCTTTTGGAGCGAGTTTACAACCAATGGGCTGGAAAATCTACATGTTGTTAGCAAGCAAAATGAAGGCTAGTGGGCATTGCATAGCATGCCCCCGTTGAGCTAACGCCGACATTTCTCAAGCAGACCTTCTAGGTAATGGGTGATCTCTTCGAGACCATTGCGCCACTGGCTAGAATTGAGGATAGTAAGACATTGACGAGCTTCGATGAGAAGGCCTGATGCTGTGTCTAGAGCTGATGCTACGGCGCCCTCGTATTCGGCGATGCCCACCAGGACAGGTAGATCCAAAGGTTGTTGCTCTATGATGCGTTTATTGAGCTGATCTCTTTGAGCTTTGTCTGCTTTCTCTAATAAGTTGAGCAGAGGGAGTGTCAGCTTGCCTTTTTCTAGGTCGGTGCGCAGCGTCTTGCCTACTTGGTCCTCAGTTCCGACGAGGTCGAGGCAGTCGTCATATATTTGGTAGGCTGTGCCCAGTTTCATGCCGTAATCATACAGCATCGCTTCGGTTTCTTGGCTGACATTTGATAGGCTGCCGGCAATGCTGGTTGCCGCCGCAAAAAGAGCCCCTGTTTTGAGTTCGATGATGTGGAAGTAATCTTCTTTGGTAAGTGTGAGATCAAACCTTCTTTGAGTTTGCATCACTTCGCCCTCGCAGACTTCACGTGATGCTTTGCCAACTTTACGGCACACCTCAATATCATTAAAGTTAGTGGCTAGGAGGAGAGAGTGAGAAAACAACGCGTCACCGAGTAGAACTGCCATGCCATTGCCCCATTTTGCATTCGCCGTAGGAACTTGGCGTCGGGTGTCGGCGCCATCAATAATGTCATCATGGACGAGCGTTGACATGTGTATGAGTTCAAGAATAACGCCTATGGTGAGGTGCGCCGGCTTGACCCCTCCAGTGGCCCCGCCTGCCAGTATCGACAATATGGGGCGAATTCTCTTGCCGCTGGTGTTACAGATATAATCTATGTAAGGCGCAACAGCTGGATCAAAAGCACGCACCTGGTCGCGAATTTGAGCCTCCACCTCTTTGAGCTCCTTTTTGACAAGCTTGAATGGTATTTTGGGGCTTGAACTAGGCTTTGTTGTGGACATATCTAATGTTGATAACAAGGGGTTTGCTTGCTGTTGAATGTAAGCACATGGAGAAGCTTGCTGCAACTTTTATCCACTTAATTTGGGAGTAAATAAGGTCATGACGTGCCGTAGTAATAGCGTGCACTCTCGAGAATGCCACATGAGACCTCATCCAGGCTTAAACCTGTGGTGTTTACCTCTAAATGTGCGGTTTCGTGGTAGAAGGGCGACCTTTCCAACATAAGGTTTTCTATATTATCCAGAGGGTTGTCACATTGCAGAAGAGGTCGATTTTTATTCTGAGAGGTTCTCTCGAAGATTTCTTGGCTCGAGCATTTTAGCCAGACGACGAAACCAAGCTTACGCAGTAAAATACGATTTTTTGACGTGCAAACCATGCCACCTCCGGTGGAAATAATATGTTGGCTGGTCTTTTTGCTTTCTAACTGCTCGAGAAGTTCCGATTCGTAATTGCGAAATACGGGTTCGCCTTGTTGCTTGAATATTTCGGGAATGGTTTTTCCTGTCTGTTGTTCAATGACTTGATCTGTGTCGATAAGTGCATAGCCAAGGTTGTTATGTAACTCTCTACCAACACTGGATTTACCCGAGCCCATGAATCCAACCAATACGATATTTTGCAGTGGTTGCTCGATTTCTAAACTTTGGTCGGAGATTGATTCCATCACCAAGATTCTAGATGGATAAAGTAGATGAGGCGATAGGGAAAACAGAAAAATTGACATTGTGTTTACAGCTAGATGCTTGGGGTGAATGTGAGACGTCCGAAGTGTAAGTTTATATCACCTGGGTGGTAGTTCAGGTAAGGCATCTATTAAGCTTCTATTTTGTTCACAGGTGCGCTAAACCAAAGAGCGTGACTGATACTCGTGTTATTGATGCCTCTGATCCTTCGGATCAAAATCGGATTGTGGACCTAGCTGTTGGGCTTCTGACAGATGGTGAGGTGGTGGCTTTACCCACTGAGACAGTGTATGGCCTTGGAGCAGATGCATTGAATGCCGATGCTGTGGCTAAGGTTTTTACCGCAAAGGAGCGCCCCGAATTTGATCCTCTTATTGTTCATGTTGGGTCATATGAGCAAATTGATGAAGTTGCCAAAGTGCCTGATGAATTGAGGGAGGTTATCGACAAGTTAATGAAGGCGCACTGGCCGGGGCCATTAACTTTAGTGTTACCGAAAAAAGAATGTGTCCCTGATATAGTAACCAGTGGTTTGTCCACTGTGGCTGTGAGGATGAGCGCTCACCCCTTAATGAAAGCGATCGTCAGGAAGCTAGGAAGACCAATTGCAGCACCGAGCGCGAATAGGTTTGGCCGCATTAGTCCTACATCCGCGAGTGCGGTTGAGAAGGAGCTGGCAGGTCGTATACCCATGATTATTGACGGAGGTGCGTGTAGAGAAGGTTTAGAGAGCACAATTATACGACCAGAAATCTCTGCTGATGCTGGTAAAAAAGGCGTCCTGATTCATGTGCTTAGGGCAGGTCCAGTGACAAAAGAAATGTTGCAGCGTTTCGGTAAAGTGGTGAGGGTGAAAAAGAGTCGCTCTGAAGAGGCTCCCGAGGCTCCCGGGCAATTGGCAAGCCACTATGCGCCAGTTACACCTCTGCGGTTGTTGTCAAAGCCTTCTGAGTTTGTGCCTGAAGCGGGCAAGAAGTATGCTTTGCTAAGTTATTGTGGTTCTGAAAAAGCCGGCTTCATGGACCTACATGAGTGGGTTGCTGTTGAGCAGTTATCTCCGGGAAACGGCAAGCTTGCCGAGGCGGCAGTGAGATTTTTCTATGTTTTGCGCTTACTTGACGAGATGGGGGTGGATGAAATTATTGCTGAGTCAGTCTCTGAGACTGGCTTGGGAGTGGCAATGATGGACAAGCTGCGTCGGGCGAGTATTCGTTAGCTCAGATTGTCGGTGCAGGGGCCAGGGTAATTTATTTAAGTAATGATACGTTCACTGATGCAGGTATCCGGTTTCACGGCAATAAGCCGAGTGCTTGGTTTTCTGCGTGATATTCTCATTGCTCGTTACTTGGGCTCAGGGTTACTGGGTGATGCATTTTTCTCAGCATTTCGTTTTCCGAATTTGTTTCGGCGTATTTTTGGAGAGGGTGCTTTTAATGCTGCTTTTGTGCCTATGTTTGGTAGGCGCTTGGAAAAAGACGGTGAGCAGGAGGCAATGAAATTTGCTTCAAATGCATTTTCTACCTTGTTGGTCATACTAGTTGCGCTGACTATCGTTGCTATTCCTTGCATGCACTGGGTGATGAGTGCCGTTGTGCCAGGTTTCAAAGCCAAGGTTGAGATGCCTTTGGCTGGATCAGTTGGTGCAAATGAAAGTGAATCGTTTTCGATGGAGATAGATGGTTCTGGAGTCATCTATTTGCGCCTTGATGGTGGTGAATCGCAGCTACAACTTGCTAATCTACGTCTTGTTAAAGAAAAGCCGAGGCAGTTCCCCAATATTTTTGGGGTCGGACAAAGAGGAGAGTCGATTGGATTGATGGACTATCAAGAAAAGCGGCGGAGTTTTCCTACTTCAAGTGATGATGAGATCAACAGCCCGGTAAGCGGATTGTTGTTAGGTGAGGGTAGATTGACCTCTCTACAAGGAGGTTTAGACGCTAAGATAGAACTTCCGAAGGATCATGAATATGGATGGTTTGAGGGAGAGCTGCTCAGGGCTGATATTGAAGAAGGCAATACGGCTAATGATTATCTCAAAATCTACCGCAATCATCCAGATACTTTTGATCTTACAGTGAGGCTTTCGCAAATTACCTTTAGTTATCTTCTGTTCATGGCACTGGTAGCTCATTTGAGTGGGGTGCTCAATACTTTCAAGATCTTTGGGGTGCCAGCAGCTGCACCAATTCTTCTCAATATTGTTTTTTTGTGTGGTCTTGGTTTATTTGTGGCATGGCAGCATTCAGAAGTTCCGGCGCATGTGTTGGCCTGGTGTATTGCGATTGCGGGGGTATTGCAGTTCGTAATGCTATATTGGACGTGTTGGAAAAATGGATATCGGGTCAGCCTGCATAGGCCAGTTTTCGACAGCTCGATGAAGCGTCTATTCTTGTTGATGGGGCCAGGTGTATTGGCTGCGGGTATTCAACAGATCAACTTATTGGTAGGAGGGATTATTGCGTCATTTAAGCAAGGGGCAATATCATGGCTGTATTACTCAGACCGCGTTTACCAACTTCCCTTGGGTATGGTTGGGATAGCCTTAGGCGTAGTACTTTTGCCGGAAGTAACACGGCTAGTTAGGCGCGATGATGCAAAAGGCGCGTCTGATAGTATGGTGCGAGGCATGGAGCTGGGCTTGCTTATTACTCTTCCTGCAGCCATCGCTATGATTGTCATTCCTGAGCCCATTATTAAGGTGCTTTTTCAAAGAGGGGAATTTAGTGCTGATGATGCCTATCAGACAAGCATGGCGCTTCGTGGCTTTGCGTTGGGGCTTCCCGGATATGTGTTGATAAAGGTGCTTCAGCCTGGTTTTTTTGCACGAGAAAATACCCGAGCCCCCATGATAATGGCTGGTATTACTGTTTTGGTTAATATTGTGGTGAGCTTGGCTTTGTTCAGCAGCCTTGGCCACGTGGGAATAGCTATTGCGACAACGCTTGCAGCATGGGTTAATGTGTTTTTGCTAGCGCGTGGACTGAAGGGGCTTGTGCATGTAGATAAAGATTTTTGGAGGAAAACTTTGCGTATCTGCTTGGCGAGTTTGGCGATGGGGGGGCTTGTTTGGACTGGTTACCAATTTCTTGGCACGTGGTTCGAGCAGGCATTTTGGAAGCAGTGTGCGTGTTTGGCGCTTCTCGTAGGACTTGGTATATCCGCCTATGCAATCCTTGTCCTGGTTTTGAAGGCAACCAGTATCGCAGAACTGAAGGCAGGGTTTCGCAGAGGGTGATTTTCGACTATAAGATTTGTTGTAATACCGTCTTATATTAACCGTATTCATAATTATGAACTACCACTCGTTTGTAACTTATAAGGTTATTTTTTCCGGCCTCTGGCTAATAGCTTTCGATAAAGAGGCTCAAGCAGAGAATCAAAAGTATAATACGGCCAAGCAGCCGTGGAGTGATTACACGGTTCATCAAATGGATCGACCGCATCCGCAGAAGGTTAAAACTAACGGAGCTGTTTGCACTAAACCTCCGGCAGATGCTGTTGTTTTGTTTGACGGGAAAAATACGGATGCTTTCACCAAGGCTTGGACAGTAAAAGATGGAGTGATGGTGGCTACACACCGCAGTAATCATACCAAGCAAAGTTTTAGAAATTGCACGCTGCATGTGGAGTGGCGAATTCCTGCGGGACGAGAGGTCAATGGTCAGCAGGGTGGTAACAGCGGAATTTTTCTGATGAGTCGCTATGAAGTGCAAGTTCAGGAGAGCTACAAGAATGTAACGTATGCTGACGGGCAGGCAGCGGCTATTTACGGACAATATCCACCGCGAGTAAATGCCTCGGTTCCTCAGGGGCAGTGGCAGAGTTATGATATTATTTTCGAGGCTCCCGTTTATGGTGAAAATGGAATCAAGAAACCAGCCTATATGACGGTGATCCATAACGGGGTCACAGTTCATGATCGTCAGCAGCTTCATGGACCCACGACCCATAAAAAATTAGCAACTTATCCGAATACTCATCCTGAACAAGCACCTCTCCGCATACAATGGCATGGTGACCCGATTGAGTTTCGCAATATTTGGCTGGTGGAAAATGAGTGATAGTCGCAACTGGGCCCGGAGAGACTTGGCGTGAGCATACGTTGGTTCGCTTGAGCATGCCTTGGTTGCATGAGGAGCAGGGGGCCTAACGCATGTCAATTTACTTGCCGATGTGGTTTCTAAGAGTTACACCATTTTTTATTCAAAGTAGTTTGAATACAGCTCGGCCTGAAGCTATTCACTAAAAATTTATGCCAACCAATCTTACAGCCGCAGATATTAGTAAAGGTGTCGAAGTTATCGCTGAGCAAATTGCTCGGTGCAATCCAGATGGGGGATTCGTCCTTGTTGGTGTGCGCAGCCGTGGAGATGAGGTGGCTTCGAGAATTCTAGAGCAGTTATCAGCGCTAGGACTCGAGGTCCCCATAGGTATACTGGATATTTCACTGTATCGAGATGACCTAGCGCATCTGAATTCAAATCCTAAATTGCAGGGCAGCGACCTGCCTTTTGCTGTAGATAAGGCTAAAATTATTTTAGTAGATGATGTGCTTTTTACTGGGCGCACAGTGAGAGCAGCTATTGATGCGATTATGGATTACGGAAGGCCATCTCAAATCGAGTTGGCGGTTCTGATTGATCGTGGTCACCGAGAGCTTCCGTTCGCTCCTAATTATGTAGGCATCCAACTCGAAACTCACCGACTAGATTATGTTGATGTGAAGCTAGAGATTACAGACGGAATTGATTTTGTTGAGATTACCAAGAACAAGAATGTTTAGTCTGTTCATGCTTTTGATTCATCAGCGATAAGAGCTTTGAAGGATAATGAAGACAAGGTCATATCATTGCTTGTGTATAGCCCCATAACAGTGTAATAAACAACTAGCTCGAGCAGACATTTAATGACGCGCAAGGATCTATTAGATATTGAATCTCTCCGTCGAGAGGAAATTGAGCATTTGCTCGATCAAGCAGCTCCTTTCAAAGAGCTGTTCACGAGGTCGGTTAAAAAAGTGCCAGCCTTAAAAGGTAAGTCGGTTCTCACCTTGTTCTACGAGCCAAGCACGCGAACCTTATCTTCATTTGAAGTAGCAGCAAAAAGGCTCTCAGCTGATGTTACTACTTTCGATGTGCCTCAATCATCGGTGGTGAAAGGGGAGTCTGTGCGTGATACAATCGCGACTTTGCAAGCTATGCGAACTGATTACATTATCGTTCGCAATCAGATGGCAGGCATTCCGCTGGCCATAGCCCGTGCTACCAAAGCCAGTGTCATCAATGCTGGTGATGGCGCTCACGCTCACCCAACTCAGGCTCTTTTAGATGGCTTTACCTTCAAAGAGGTGTTTCCCAAACCAGCAGGGAAGAAGCTTCTGGTGGTGGGAGATATCCTGCATAGTCGTGTAGCACGCTCTACATCCACATTGATGAGAAAGCTGGGAGTTGAGGTGGCTTGGCTGGGACCCGGATCTCTCGTTCCTAAGCATGGCCCCAGCGAGATTAGAAAATTTACTGATTATGATGAGGCGATGAAATGGTCTCCAGATGCCATTTATTTGCTACGCATCCAAATGGAAAGGCAGAGTGCACCATTTTTCCCCAGCCTTAGAGAGTATACAAAGCTTTATGGGGTGACTCAAGAGAGGTTTAAGCGGATCGCCGACCAAGGCACCTATATCATGCACCCTGGGCCGGTGAATCGTGGAGTAGAGCTTTGTGACGATGTGATGGATTATCAGCGCTGCCTCATCGACCAACAGGTTGAAAATGGTATAGCAGCCCGCATGGCAGTGCTCTACTGGCTCAAGCCTAATACAAGTCATAATGAACTTCCTGCAGAGCAATAGAAGAACGAATTATCATGGCATCATTACTTATTAAAAACGCGAGGATTGCATCAGAAGACAATGATGACTTATTGCAAGCGGATGTCCTCGTTGAAAAAGGCGTGATCACATCCATAGAAAATGACATTGATGCGAAGGCCGGTCTTCAAGTGATCGATGGCAGTGGGAAAATATTGTCGCCTGCTATGTTTGACACTCATATTCATATGCGCGAGCCAGGCCAGGAGGCTAAAGAGACCATTAAAACGGGAACAGAGGCAGCAATCAATGGTGGTGTCACGGGTGTTGTCCTGATGCCTAATACTTCGCCTGCTATCGATTCTGCGGCTATGGTGCGTACGATCTATGAAATAGCCCAACGTGATTCACGCATCCCAGTATACACCTCTGGGTGTATCACGAAGGGGCGGGAAGGTAAGGAGCTAGCAGGTATTGACGGAATGCTTCAGCTCGGTGTTAAGATGCTCACGGATGATGGAGATGCTGTGCCAGATATGATGCTGCTCAAACGAGCGATGGAATATGCTGGTGAGTTTGATTGTTTTTTTGCCAGTCACTGCGAAGTACTCGAGCTTTCGGGGCCAAGGGCCCTCAATGAAGGCAAGGTAAGTTACAAGCTTGGAATTCAAGGCACACCAGCCTGCAGTGAAGAGATTTGTATGGATCGTGATATTCGACTTGCTCATGCCACTGGAGCGCGGCTTCACATTCAGCATGTGTCCAGTAAGATTGGCATGGAAACGATTCGCTGGTGGAAACAAATGGGAGCCAAAGTGACAGCTGAGGTTTCTCCCCATCATTTACTTTTCAATGAGGAACACATCGGTAATTACGATACTCATTACAAAATGAATCCGCCGCTCCGAACGGAGGAAGATAATGCAGCCTTATTGGAAGGACTGAAGGATGGAGTGTTTGATATCATAGCCACTGATCATGCGCCACATACACCATTTGAGAAGCAACAGGATTTCATCAATGCCCCAAACGGAATTACAGGTCTTGAAACAGCAGTGGTTTCACTTTTTCACCATTACATTGACAAGGGTGAATTTAGCTGGAGCTTGCTGGTGAATCGATATTCGGCTGAACCACGGCGTATGATGGGGCTGGAGCCAGTTGCCATTGCTGTAGGAGGGAAAGCTGATTTTATTCTTTTCGATCCAGAGGGAGAGACAACGTTTAGTTCAGATTTCATGCGTTCAAAGGGTGAGAATACCCCGTTCCTCGATCAAACGCTCAATGGCAGTATTGACTTGGTTGTAGTAGGTGAAGATATTTTATTGCAACGCTAACAAGATAAAGGGCAACAAAAAACGCCGCAGCCGATTGAGGGCTAGCGACGTGTTGTGAGTTTGTTAGTGTCTACGTAAAGAGTTTTAGTATAGAGCAAAATCTCATGCTTGTACGGCTACTTTCTGGCGGCCAGCTAATTTGAAGATATAGATTGAATTTGCCAAGAAGGCTAATGCAACCATCATTCCGATAATGAATGTGCCATTGCTCTGCCTTATAATTGATCTATATGCATGTGCTCGTGCTGCCTCTGTATACATGATGCCGTTGTGAAGCATCTTAGGATCGGTTTCTTGGCTGGAAACTTCAACATAGGCAACATCATATGCAGAGCGGGGTTGATAGAGGGAACTACTATCTTTGAGGAGAACAACAGCGCTAAGAACGACGATAGCGATGACGATGTTCATGTAGAAAAACCAGCGATTTTTTTTTGGTTGTTTGGACCAAGATACATTTGTCGTGTTGTCAGAAGTGTTTTGCATAGTTTGGGGGGGAGTTAATAATTACAGTTTGGGGAAACCGGCCTTTGGGAAAGCATTACTATTAACCCACTTCTTCATGCTAGAAACAAAACAATTGTATCTGTCCACGTGCTAACGCTTTGTTTGTGGGGGATAAAGAGCTTATTTTTTTAAAAAAGAATATCAACATATCTTGATAATGATACATAAACCCTACAATCAAGAGAGGCTAGTTAGTCAGAGTCATTGAGTGTAAACTATTGACGAATATACAGTTAGCTTGCTGATGTGGCGTCTATGAGAAGCACTATTTCACCTTTTGGATTTTTTGCCTTAAATTGAGCCAATAAATTGGCAGCGGTATCGCGATGATACGTTTCAAACTTTTTACTTAGTTCACGTGCAACACAGACTCTTACGTGAGGGCTGATTTCGGCAAGGATCTCTATGGTGGAGATAATACGATGTGGGGATTCAAAAAAAACTGCCGTTGTCTGCGAATTGACAGCAGCCTCAAGGCTTTTTCTACGTTTACCTTTCTTGACTGGTAGAAAGCCGTCGAAACGAAATGAGTGGCATGGAAAGCCTGAGCCTGCAAGTGCTGTAATTACCGCAGAAGGGCCCGGCAGAACAGTATATGGTATATCTTCCTCAATACAGGCCTGTAGCAGCCTGTATCCCGGGTCTGAGATAAGGGGCATGCCCGCATCTGATATTGCGGCTATTTGTGAGCCTTGCTTAGCTTTAGCAATCAACTCGCCGATTCTTTGAGCTTCATTGTGGTCATGAAGAGAAATCAGAGGGCGATCAATATCATGGTGGAGTAGTAATGGGCGAGAGTGCCTGGTGTCTTCACATGCGATAAGGTCAGATTTTTTTAATATATCTATGGCACGTAAGGTGATATCGGCACGGTTACCAATGGGAGTTGGGACAAATAAAATCACAGAATCAGACTGAAGTCGGCTATTGGAGTTAGCAATTATTAAAAACCATCTGCCACGCGAGAACTCAGGGATTCACATGCACGTTGAAGTGCGTCTGGCAGAGCATTCGTGCGTGCGATGTTTAAGTTGCCTCGCGCAAAAAAAGTGGTGCGACCAGTTGATCTGCCTTTCATTAAAAAACGAGACGGATTGGAGGCATCCACAAGAGCCCAATCGATGTGAATGGTGAGGCTGAGTTCCTCTGAGCGTAAGCTGTCTGTTCGTATTGAGCTTACTTGACCATAATCGAGATCAGTAATGCGACCTTTAAGAATGGCATCAGCAGACTCTGAAGATACAATCTGGTAAGTGCCGTCACGAGTTAAAGCATCCACAACACTATTGGTGGCATGAGTTTCAGCTCTTGCAAACAGAGTGTCATTTTCGAACATAGGAACATAGAGGCGCTTTACATGACTTAGATTACTTGGTTTTGAACCACCAAGTTGATAGCCAGTACAAGAAACTATAAATAGGCACAGGATGATTATTATCTTTGGCATGGCAGACGGGTCAAAAAATTCTGTTAAGGTGTTTATTGGGTAATTAGTCAGCTATAAATCATTGACTGAGCTCACTGAGGCGAGCTGTAGCCAAGTTATAGAGATTACCCGATTTGCTCTTTCGTGTAACCTCTTTGTAGTAAAAGATCGCAGAATCGTTGTTGCCCTTTTTGCGATAAAACTCTGCAGTATCGTAACTTCGTTGAATATCTTGACCGGCTAGTTTTGTGATACTTTTGCGAGCATCGGAAGCCCTTTTGTTGTTCGGGTATCTCTCAATGAGATCTTGAAAAATACTTTTTGCTTGATTAAGATGTGCGCTATTTTGATTTCCCTTGTCTGCTTTCATGATGAGAATTTGTCCCCGCTGATAAAGCGCCTCAGGCGCTTGTGAGCTATTGGGGTAATCAGCAGATATTCGCAAATAGGCAGAGAGCGCCTTTTGGGCGTTTCCATTATTTTGCCAGACGCGACCAATGTGATATTGAGCTATTGAGGCACTTGGAGCCTGTGGGGCATTATCTCTCACGTTGGCAAGCATTTTGGTTGACCTTGCCGGATTTATTTTTGTTTTTAGACCTAAAAAATTATTTTTGATCACCCCCTCGGCGGCATCTAAGGCAACAGCCTGTTGGCGTTTGAGTGCTGGAGAATAGTGTTGGCTGCGTGGGTAATTGGCTATCAAGTCTTGGTAAGCCTCGAATGCTTTGAGGAGGTCGCCTTCTTTGTAGAGAAGGTTGCCCTCTGCAAAGCGAGCGTCTGCAGCGGCCTCCGTGCGAGGGTATTTTTTGCTGACGTCTTGATAGGTGTCAATCGCCTTGTCGTTTTTGCCTTGCGATTGGAGACTTCTGGCCTCAGCTAATAAATGGCTGGCGGCCGCATTGTTTGTGCCGTTTTCTGCCGCTGAAGTGAGTGGTATTTGATTGTCAGAGGAACCACAGGATGCGGTTAGAAAGGATAGGGCCACACAGGCGAAGCAGCTGAGAATCAAAACAAAAGAAGAACTTAATTTTTCCATGCAGCACGCTAAGTGGAGACTTGTTATTTGCCAAGTATAACTCAGTTGAAACGATTAGAATCTCGAGATGTTTTATAAATCGAAATTTAATAATGGTGAAAAACAAAAAATTACAAAAAAAACCTGGCGAGGAAGTAATTAAAACTAAAAATTACAATAACAAGAATATTATAGACTTCTTGATAATGAAGGGGTAATAATTATCCACTATGAATAAATTATTCACCCTTACAACTGCATCTATTTTGAGCCTCTTCTTGGCATCATGTGCATCCAATTTGACGGTTCCTAATCAACCGTCATCAGCCGCTTTATCAGTTAGTGATGATGAGCGAGCCATTGCTGAGCGTGTATATGCGTTGGTTAATGGCCAGCGTGTAACCAACGGAAAAAGAACTATGCGTGGGCATTACGGCCTTAACGTATTAGCCCAAAAACACAGTCTCTACATGGGGTCTACTTTGAGTATGGCAAATCATTTTGGGTCTGAAAATAGAGCTCAGTATGCTTATTTAAAGTATGGTATCGAAAATTTGAGTGAGATGACATATGTCGTCTATGGCGGATCAAGCGATCCAGCCGCAGACGCTGTTGGAGCATGGAAGGCCAGTCCCGATCATGTTAAGCACATGCTGCAATCCTGGGATCTTACTGGTGTTGGTGTAGAAAAAGCTCCTACAGGTGATGTTTACATCACTATTTGCATGGGGGCTCAACCTCTGGGTGCACCAAGGAGCATACGTCCGATCGGTTGGTAGTAATTTGAGGCATTAATTTCTGGCTCTTTTTATCAAGACTGAGCATGTTTTTGCATGCCCAGTCTTTTTTATGAGAAGTTAAAACAAAGCGAAGGCTTTCGTTGGGTTGCAGGTATTGACGAGGCCGGAAGGGGCCCGCTTGCAGGTCCTGTCTCTGCTGCGGCAGTGATTTTGCCGAATGACTTTCAACATGAGTGGCTCGATGATTCAAAGAAGCTCACCGCAAAACGTCGTGAGATCATTTATGAGGAAGTAACCAATCGAAAAGACATTATATGGGCTATGTCATTGGGTGATGTTGAGGAAATTGAGTCCATCAACATACTCAAATCAACTCACGCAGCAATGGCGCGTGCAGCGCTACATCTTAGGGAGCGTGCTGATTATTGTTTGATCGACGGTCGGCCTGTAGCTGATTTTCCAATACCTTCGGCAGGTATCATCAAAGGTGATGGAAAGAGTTTGTCGATTGCTGCGGCTAGTGTAATAGCCAAAGTCAGTCGGGATCGTATCATGGTAGGCTATGCGGAGAAGTATCCTGAGTATGGATTCGATAGGCACAAAGGCTACGGCACAAAGCAACACTTGGAGGCTTTGAGGAAATATGGCCCGTGTCCCATACATAGGAAGACTTTTGCACCGGTTTCGCGACTGATTTCACCATCAAAGTAATATTACATTTTTTAGAGATGTTTCTTAAGTGGAGAGCTTCTTGTGAGCATATTCATATCGGCATCGAAATTTATTAAGATTCTTCTAATGCAAGTTAATTGCAATAGCCATTGACACTGATTTTAATGCAAGATACTTGCGTTAAATGCATATTGTATCTAAGCCAGACTACGACATCGCAAACTATTATTTTCGAGATCTTGCTGATGGTATTCAGCAACAAATGTATTTTTGGGGGCAAGATGTTTTGAGCCCAGTGGGTAATTTTCTAGTTCACGAAGGATTCAAGCGTAGCCCATCGAAAGGGCTGAAAGGAACAAGTTGTTATCGCCTAGCTTGGCAGGATGGACATATCGAGCTATACGGCGCTTGTGCTGGTTGGTATGGGAATGGCAAAGGGTTTACTTTTATTCGGCCAAGAAAGCGCTGTGTGATCTGGTTATCTGAGCAAATCACGCCTATTCCAGGGGCATGGCGTAATGAGCTTGTTGCTAAAGCAGTAGCTAAGCATGATCTTTATCGGGCATCTCTACCGTTTCTTGATTGGCTGATTTCCTATGAGGCGGCAGTGATGGCCCGCTTTGGCATTGGCTACCGATTATTGAATTACAGGGACTACAAGAAAGTACCCAAAAACAAGACCTGGTTAAGGCCATCAACAAGCTTAGAATGGTTTAAGTGTTTTCGTGACAGACCGGAGCAGCTTGTTCGCCCCAAAAAATTAACTTAATTATATGATGAATAAATTATCACCCAATAAACCAACAACCTTATCGTCATTAGTTGAGGTGCGTCCGATGCTAATGCTCACAGGATTTCTTGGTGCTGGAAAAACCACATTACTACGTCAGCTTTTGGATCATTTGGCTAGCCGGGAGCATCTAGCTGACGTGATTCTCAATGATATGGAAAATGCCTACATAGATAGGGAAACATTGAAAGATCATGCAGCTAACGTGGCTGCCCTGACAGGATCCTGTGTCTGTTGTGAAGGACATCATGACCTTGTGAATATGATTCTCAAAGCCTCTGAAAGCAAACACAGTGTTTTATTGATCGAGCTTAACGGTACAGCAGACCCTGTTCCTTTGCAGGAATCTTTTACGCTACTTGAGTCAAAGTTCTGCCTGCGCCCACGTTGGCAGGTTTGTGTAATTGATGCTCGCCATTTCAGGAAGCGCAAGCGGTTCAACGATTTGGAAAGTCTTCAGCTAGAGACTGCGAGTCATTATCATATTTCATGGGGGGCTGAACTAACAGAGTCTGAAGAGGCTGACTTAGAAGACGGCATCAAAGCAATCAATTCAAGGGCTAGCCGAACCACGGCTTCTCTGCTCGCCGATGCCCTAGATCAAGCTATTCGCGGTAATTTACGTCATGCTGTTGCCAAAAGTGCTTCGACTCGAGATGACTTTGCGGCATCGAAATTTGACCTTAGTCCGAAATCAAAAACGCCACATCATAATCGTCATAAATTGGCTCATGAATTTACAGGTTGCAGTATTATTTTTCCTGAGCCTGTTGAATCTTCCCGAGTAGCAAATTGGCTGGAGGAGCTTCCTGTGTCTGTTATTCGTGCAAAGGCTCTGGTCTCACATGGTGAGGGGGCCGAGCATCGCTATCTTTATGAGCGTGTAGGGCAAGTCATTTCCCCATCGCCAATCAGCATGCGGGCAGTTGCCAAAGTTCCATGTTCAGGAATTTTCATTGGTGCAGAACTGGATCCCGAGGATATTCTTCGAATCACTCAGAAACATTTGCACCCTGATTGCCATTTTCCCGAACAATGAGCGAGCATTAGTAACTCGTAAATGATGAATGCATCAAACAAACGTCCTGTCACTGTGCATTCTAGCTTTCTTGGCTCAGGAAAAACCGGTTAGCCGTTACCAGTGTGCTGGATATTTCTGGACAACAGTAGCACGTGCTCATCGGCCTAAAGAACGCGCACATATCGACCGAGTATGGAAAGGTGAAAACGGTGATTGCTGGCAGGAAATCATGTCTGATGTGGGTAAGTGGAAAAAGCTGTTCACAGACCCATTTCCGAAATGGAAAATGGGTATCGCTGGGTCTTAAGATGATGGAGGACCGGGAAGGATGGCTTTCGTGGCACTCAGGCTGTGTTGGTTAGCAAGTTTCCTCTCCGGGAAACTTGGGTTTTATGAGTGCGTGATACACGCACTTCGTTGTGCGCCCGAACTTTGTTCTCACTCCTCCCTAAAAGCAATCACCCCAACCCTCATTATGAGAGCTGGGGTGATGGCGGACCGGGAGGGATTCGAACCCTCGATACCCTTTTGGAGTATACTCCCTTAGCAGGGGAGCGCTTTCGACCACTCAGCCACCGGTCCTTAGTGGGGTCGTTGTGGACGACGGGCGTAGTTGGAACATATACGCGAGCATTCGTCAAGAGATGATGGTGACGTAATTGAAAATTGTCGTAGTTGCAGGAGTAGCTACCTTGGGTATTATAGATTCTTATGCAGAATTTATGTCGATATTGTTCTAAATGATTCAATGAGTTCAACAAATACAGGAAAATTAGCAGGCAAGTTTTTTGTCTGCATGATTGGCTTTATGTTGGTGTTGATCGCTGTGCTTTTTCAGTGGTTGATGCTGCGCAGCTATTTAAACGCAAAAAACACAAGAGAATGGCCTCAAGCTGTTGCTGTTGTGTTAAGTTCGAGTATTGAAGAACGTCATATCAGCGGTTCTCCGCCTGAATCGAGATTGTTTATTAGATATCAGTATAGCTATAAAGGTGAGGTTTTTGTTTCCGGTGATTTGTCTTCGCGGGGTTCTAAGTGGTCAAGAGAAAGAGCCGCGGTTACTGAGAGCCTTGCCAATTATCCTGCCGGATCATCTCACCAGGCGTGGGTAAATCCGGAATCCCCTGAAAAAGCTATATTAAAACACGACACAAAGGCCGCAGGTTATACCTTATGGTTTCCAGCTGTTATCATGATAGGTGGGGGCGGTATTATTTGGGGGGCCGTGCGTGATAAAAGCCGTTAGGAGTAGTCCCTGTTTATTCAGTGATCACGTCCGCTTTTGGTGGTTTACGAAAGATGGGGTGTGTGTTTCCTTCGCTAGGGTTTGTAAATATACTGGTTTTCCATGCAGGTTTAGAGATCGGGCCTTTGCCATTGAATTGGAACAGACCTATGAAGGGGCGCAAGGGTATTGCCAACACACCAAAAAGGCCTCGCGCGTTCATGCGCACGAGTAAATCGATTTCTTTTTTGTTCAAATCAATGCTTCCCTGTCCTGTGAATTTTAATGAACGGGTTGTGGCGAGAAAGTCATTGGAAAATATGATGCCGTCTTTGATGATGTAGGTGCATGACGCATCTTTGGCTTTTTCTTGGGTTGGATTTTTATCTTTCAATACGCCACCGATTAGTTTGGAGATGGGACCTAGCATAGGAACCGAAAACAGGTTGCCTTTCTCGAGCGCTAGGGAGCCTCGAGCATTGAATGTATTGGTTGACTTGCCGTTACCATTGAAATCTATTCTGCCGGTTAAGAGACCGCGTTCTGCGTTGTTGAAATCATACAATTCACCGATGTCTTTGAGGTGGAGTCGGCGAAATTGTAGGTCTCCAGTGTATCCTGACTTTTCGGGGCTTGAGGTGTAGACACGAATATTGCCGCTGCATGCTCCTTCAAAGGTATCAAATGACAAGTTGTTTACATCCACTCTATCGCCAAGAACCTGCACATTAGATTGTAGTGTGTTCAGTGTCAGTGGCTCACCGATGAATTTGTAATGAGTCGAGCCAGTGCTGTTAATATTGATATTGAAATTCGTAACGTCTTTATTTCCTCTCAGGCCAAATGCACCACTAGCTGAGAGGATTGGAGGGCGATGAAAGCGATATTTTTCAATGTGATCGGCAACTTTTGGCACGAAAAGTCTGACGATAGGTGCTGGCCATGCTTTGCCGACAATATCATTAAGTTCGATGATGTTCTTTTCTCGATTGAGATGAATAGAAGAGGCTGAAACTGCGGCGGATGAGGGGCCGCCGTATGTTTTTTTTAGCACGTAGTTATTGTAATCGAAATCAGCTTTGACATTGTTGAAGTGTGATCGCAGTGCACTCAGTGTATAATCACCAGATAAGCTGTTCATGTCAGTACCCTGATAAGAAAACTTATCTATTTTAGCGTAACCTTGAGCATCCCACTGCGTAAGTATACGGCGATTGATGGTGCCTTTTGCCATAATCATAAGGCTGGAATCATCGTTAAATGTTACTTTATCTAACGCTTTACCAATGCCTGAGCCATTGAGGAACGGTGCATACGCTGACGCCGGCAGGCTTGATTCAGCTTCGTATTGTATTGTTTCGTTTTTAAATAATATGCGACCTTTCAGCTCACCTTGCTTATGTATGGCGTGTAGCTTGGTCAGAAAGAGGTCTTTGTTTTCAGCAGAAAAATCACTCTTTAGGTCTTGAAAGCGTGAGCCAAGAAATGAGAAGTCACTTACTGAAACCTGCCCCGTGATCATGGTTTTTGTCTGTGAGTTTGGTTGGAGTTGGACGGTTCCTGTGCAAGATATATCAGGAGGGGTGGAGAAGGTTAGTTGGTTAGCAAGGCCAATACTCAGTATTTGGCGGCAGAGGGCTTGTAGGTGCAAGGTCGAATGGGCTTCAAATTTTACAGTTCTCGTTGCTGGGTGGTAGCTGGCTTTACTGTTTAGATAGCCAGTGTTGTCTCTAAAGCTTATGTTATCGAAGGTAATTATGTTGTTGTTGTAATCACCGCTGAGCTCAATGTCATAAAGAGGTGTGCCATTTTTTTCGATTTCGGCAGCTTCGATAATGAAGTCGATGCGGGCTGTTTCAATCTTGTCGGTATTAGCTGCTATATAAATTTTTATTTCTGGCGGATTATCGATAGGCCATTGCCACTGCTCAATTTCAGTGAGAATATGAGATATAAATTTGAGTCTATTCGTTCTCAGTTGCTTTTGCTTCTGAAGGGTGTCGCTTTGGTTATCGTTTTCGCTCCAAATGCGTGCGTCCATGGAGATATGTATACCAGATAAAAAGCCTTCCAGGGCGCGAGCCTCCATGGTTTTTTTATCGGGCAAATACATTTCGCCCTGCAGCTCATTAATAATAATCATTTTCCCGCTCGGATCATTCGTGTCAATCGGGAGGGTGATATCAGCATTTTTCAGGGCGATGTTGTTTACCCTTATTTTGCCGCGCATCAATTTAGTTTTATCCACATCAATGACGAGGTGTTCCAGCCTAGCTATGACGTCTTCACGATCTTTGTCTGCGTATATGCGTACGCCTTTTGCTACTAGGCCTTTGGTAATCTCAAACTTCAAATGCTCAAAGTCTGCGATGATTCCTAGGTTTTCAAGTTCGACGGCTATGCGTTCACGCCACTGGTCATTAATGCCAGATTGGTTGATGTAATAAATTCCTCCCACCAATGCACCAGCACCAAGAACTAAGCATAGAACAATGATGAATTTGATGTGGTGGAAGATGCTACGATGCCGCATGGCTACGTTGACTTTAACACGATTGCAGTGCGCGCGCAAGGCAACCCCGTTATTGATGTATTGATGTCTGGTGGGCGATGGACCTTTGGCACAGAGCCATCAGAGTGTAAGAGTATGACAAGAGTCTGCTAGCTGAAGTAATCAACTCCTGCTTTGAATAGTGGCTGGTGTTTGTTGCCTGGAATATTTTTCGCCACATTTTCGCCGCGGCGTTCCGTATGCCCCATTTTGCCTAGAACTCTGCCGCAGGGTGAAGTAATTGCCTCAATGGCGTAGAGTGAACCATTGGGATTCCATTCGACATCCATCGATGAATTGCCATCTAAATCTGTATATTGAGTGGCAATCTGGCCATTTTTGGCAAGCTGATTGATCTCTTCGTTGCTGGCGTAGAATTTACCCTCACCATGAGAAAAAGCAATATTATGCAAATCGCCGACCTGGCAATTGGATAGCCATGGAGATTTTGTAGAAGCGATGCGCGTTGTTGCATATCGAGCGATGTGTCGGCCGATGTCGTTAAATGTGAGTGTAGGAGATCCGAGTTCACTCTGAGTAGGCTCTTGGATTTTACCGTAGGGGACAAGACCAGTTTTTATGAGCGCTTGGAAGCCGTTACATATGCCCAGAATTAGACCGTCTCTATTACTGATTAAATCCATCACGGCATCGCTGATACGTGGGTTGCGCAATACGGTGGCGATAAACTTTCCGGAGCCGTCAGGTTCGTCGCCAGCAGAAAAACCACCGGGTAGCATCAGTATTTGAGATTGGTTGATGTGTTCGGCCAGTTCGCGGAGAGATTCCTCCACATGGGTAGGACTAAGATTTCTAAAAATCAAAGTGTTGGCGTCCGCTCCAGCATGATTGAAGGCTTTGGCAGTGTCATATTCACAGTTAGTTCCCGGGAATGTTGGAATGATAACCTTGGGTTTTAATGATCTATTACTCGTTGGATTCTTCTGTGCTGCGCTTGGACTCGTGTAGGTGAAGTTTTTTACATCTTGGTGTGCTGCTTGAACTTGAGTTGGATAAGTTGATTCTAAGGGGCTGGACCAGCTTTCTAATAGGCTGCTAATTTCTATGGTCTCACTATCGATTTGGATCTCGCTTGTATTTGTGGTGTGGCCAATTTTAGTGGCCTCTAGTGATGGATCAAGAAGTTGAGTTGATTCTACTATAAAGCTGAAGTAGCGCTCTTGGTAGAGGTCGAGTGAAGTATCAAGATCTACTCCGATATGGTTGCCAAAGCTCATCTTTGCAATACCTGCAGCAATACCACCTTCTGCAAGAGAGTGGATCGCCAAGATTTTACCAGTTTTGTTTTCCGAGTATAGTAATTCGGCAATTTCCTGCAGCCGTTTAAAAGCTGGGACTCCTTGATTATCACGTGGCACAGTGACAAGAGAGATGTTGCTGTCTGCTTGCTTAAATTCGGGGGACAGTGCGTGTTGCGTTTTTCCTGGGGCTACGGCAAATGATACTAAGGTTGGGGGAACATCGATATCATTGAAAGAGCCCGACATGGAATCCTTGCCTCCGATAGCCCCAAGGCGAAGCTCATTCTGTGCCAAGAATGCGCCGAGCAGTGCGGCAAAAGGTTTGCCCCATCGTGCTGGGTCGTTACCAAGTTTTTCAAAGTATTCCTGAAGTGTGAGACGTATATCTGATAGCTGTGCACCCGATGCCACAATGCGGCATACTGATTCGGTCACGGCGTAAAGAGCACCGTGAAAAGGAGACCAATTTGCAATATTGGGATTAAAACCCCAGGACATGTGTGTGCAGGTTGTGGTGTTACCTTTTAGAAGGGGGATTTTGGCAACCATCGCATCTGTTGGGGTTAGTTGGTGTTTGCCGCCAAAGGGGTTGAGCACACTACCTGATCCAATGGATCCATCAAACATTTCGCCCAGACCTTTTTGTGAGGCTGTATTAAGATCGGAAAGTGCAATTTGCATACGCTCTGCGTGGGTGAGCTGAGCTGAATCTCTGAGTGCTGGGATTGGCTTTCCGAGTGGAGAATCGGCAGATGGTGCTTTTACCTCAATGTTTGTGGATAGAGTGACGCCGTTGGTATCTAGGAAAGCCCGTGAGAAGTTAACGATATTTTTGCCGCGCCATGAGATAGTAAGTCTTCCCGTGTCTGTGACATCAGCCACATGATTACACTCAAGGTTTTCCTTGTCACATTCTGCTTTGAAGTAGGCAATCGTTGATGGGTCGACGCAAATGGCCATGCGCTCTTGGGACTCTGAGATGGCAAGTTCCGTGCCATCGAGTCCGTCGTATTTCTTTGGTACTTCATCTAGGTTGATATCTAGGCTGGGGGCTATTTCTCCAATGGCGACTGATACGCCTCCTGCGCCGAAATCGTTGCATACTTTTATTTTGCGAGCGAGCTCTGGGTTTCGGAAGAGCCTTTGAATTTTACGTTCTGTTGGAGGGTTGCCTTTTTGCACCTCAGCAGAGTTGTCCAGTGCTGTATCGGTATGCTCTTTAGATGATCCTGTAGCCCCACCGACACCATCACGACCTGTGCGTCCTCCGATCAGGAGAATGACGTCTCCAGTGGCGGGGCTACCCCGAAATACGTTTTCTTTGGGTGCTGCAGCCACTACCGCACCAATTTCCATTCGCTTGGCGACATAGTTTGGGTGATAGACTTCTGACACTTGTCCCGTCGCTAGGCCTATTTGGTTGCCATAGGATGAGTAGCCGTGTGCTGCTTCGCGACATATTTTACGCTGAGGGAGTTTGCCTGGGAGCGTTTCTGAAAATGGGGTGCGCGGGTCGGCAGCGCCTGTAACGCGCATGGCTTGGTAAACGTAAGATCGTCCAGATAGGGGGTCGCGGATACATCCTCCAAGGCAGGTAGCGGCTCCACCGAAAGGTTCGATTTCAGTTGGGTGGTTGTGTGTTTCGTTTTTGAACATCACCAGCCAATCTTCATCGACTCCATCAACATCAACAGGAACGACAATGGATGCCGCGTTGATTTCTTCAGAGACCTCCACATTGTCTAGTTCGCCCGTTTTACGAAGTTCCTTCATCGCGATGAGTGCGATATCCATCAAGGTCTCGGGGCGGTCTGTTTCCGAGCCGTAGACAGTCTCGCGAGATGCTTGGTATTTTGAATACGTTTCTGCCACGATATCTTGCTGCTCAAATTCAACCTTCTCTATTTTGGTGGCGAAGGTCGAATGGCGACAGTGATCTGACCAATATGTGTCGAGCATTTTGATCTCAGTAATGGTCGGGTTGCGAGCTTCTTCATCGCGAAAATAGGTTTGAGTAAAGATGAGGTCTTCGGCAGACATCGCTAAACCCAGCTCATCACGTTTAGTGCACAGATCATCAGCTGTAGCGTTGATGAAACCCTCTAGAATTTCGACATCTTCAGGCGTATCAGATAAAACCTCGAGTGTCTTGGGCATATCCATGCTGGCTTCGCGTGAGTCGACAGCATTGATGGTGTAAGCTTTGACTTGAATCATCTCGTCTTCACTTAGCTCTCCACCAAGGATGATGATATGCGCGGAGCCGATGAGGGGTTTTGATCCTTGGGTAAGGATTTGCACGCACTGTGCTGCGGAATCTGCTCGTTGATCATATTGACCAGGTAAGTATTCAACAGCGAAAGCGATCTCATCATTGGCAAGATCGAGCTGGACAGATGCATTATCTACCTGAGGTTCAGATAGAATGAGACGAGAGGCCTCGGCAAATTCTTCTTCATTCAGCCCGTCAACATCGTAGCGCTGAACGACACGAATGTGCTTAAGATGATGAATATTGAGATTGTCCCGAAGGTCGTGCAGGAGTTCACGGGCTTGGGTATTGAATTCGGCTTGTTTCTCGACAAATACGCGGTGCATAGCTATGTGGCGGGATATTAGGAGCTGAAGCTATTTGGGCAAGAGCAATGCAAGAGAATCAGAGATTTAATGTCATGATGGCGGTGATGCGGTTGTGTTGCTGTATTTATGATGTCAGTGTCATATCTGTTGTGAACGCTTGCTGGCCATTAAAAAGCGTGTCGATCTGATAAGTGGCGTTTGACCTTTTCTCATCACATGGCTATCAATAAAGTATGAAGGAAGTTGAAGCAGCAGGTAAAATACTCAGTAGCATGCTTGATAAGCTTGGTTTTGAAGTTGAATTAATGATATCTCAAGAAAAGGATGGTCCATGTCTCAATATCAATACAGACGAGGGAGCACACTTAATTGGTAAGCATGGGGATCGTTTGGAAGACCTTCAGTATTTGACGAACAGAATTTTGACTAAGCACTATCCCGGTGCGCCGCGAGTGAAAGTCGATTGTGATCATTATAGAGCCAACCAAGAGCAACAGCTTCTCGAGTCCATTCGTGAGATTGCTCTGCAGGTAGTCGAAGACGGAAAGTCACGTAGACTCAAGCCACTGAATGCTTATTACCGTCGGCTAGCGCATAATACGCTTGCTGATATAGAGGGTGTCGCAACAACATCACCTGCAGGTAGCTCTCGCTACAAACGCATTGAAGTCTCCAAGGCTTAAACCCCACAAACTAATTCTGATGAAAACGCACCGTCTTGTCATGCCTGGTGACCTCAATCAATATGGTTTTTTGTTTGGAGGGAAAATGCTGAGCTGGATCGATGAAGCATGCTGGATTGCTGCCAGCCTAGATTTCCCAACCAGTCGTTTCGTAACGGTAGGTATGGATCATGTAGAGTTCAGACACGGGGTGAAAGAGGGGGTAATACTAGAAATAGATTGCCAAAAGAGTAAACAAGGAAAGACATCAGTTTGCTATGAAGTGCAGGTGAATCTTGGAGTAGACGATGCCAAGAGTGTGATTTTTTCTACTCGTGTTACTTTTGTTAATGTTGACCAAGATGGAGCGAAGCTCGCGATTTCTTAGCATGATGCAGATCATTATAATATGAAACGCATCGAGACAGTAGATATTATCGTTGCGATTGATCGTTCTGAGGATGAGGATTTTTGGCGGAAAAAAGTAGCTAGAAAGCTTCGTGTTCATCCCAAGCAGGTTCAGGAATTGCGCCTGCGAAAACATTCAATTGATGCGAGGCAAAAAGACATTAAGGTGCAGCTCAGGCTTGAGGTGGGAGTGGGCATGGCTTTGCCTCCCGAGCCGCTGTATAAGTCGAGCTATCCGAAGATAGCCTTATCGGCAAAACGTGTAGTCATCGTGGGTTGCGGGCCAGCCGGTATGTTTGCCGCACTGAAAGCAATAGAACTCGGGATGAAGCCTGTCATTCTTGAGCGGGGCAAAGACGCCTCTGCAAGACGTTTTGATTTAGCGCCTTTACTGAGAGAAGGTAAGGTGATTGAAGATTCAAACTACTGCTTTGGTGAGGGTGGTGCAGGAACATTTTCCGATGGTAAACTATACACCAGGGCAACAAAACGAGGCCCCGTCCGTGATGTCTACGAGACATTTGTCGCGCATGGAGCACCTTCAAAAATTCTCATAGATGCTCATCCGCATATAGGATCCAATTTACTGCCCAATGTGGTAAAGGCAATGCGGGCAAGCATCATAGAGGCAGGCGGGGAAGTTCACTTTGAAACCAAAGTAGTCGAATTTTTAACTTCTGCCGATGGGAAGGTGATGCGCGGGGTTGCCACTGCAGATGGCGCTGAGTTTGTCGGTGATGCGGTTATCCTGGCCACCGGACACAGCGCTCGAGATATCTATCAGCTTTTAGCAAAACAGAGCATATTAATGGAGCAGAAGACTTTTGCCGTTGGTGTGCGCATCGAGCACCCACAACCATTAATAGATAGTATCCAATATCACTACCAAAGGGGGCTGGAGCGCCCACGTATTTTGCCAGCTGCAAGCTATCGACTGGCTTGCAAAATAGGAGGGAGGGGAGTTCACTCATTCTGTATGTGTCCCGGTGGATTTATTGTCCCAGCAGCTACAGAAAACGATGAGGTTGTGGTCAATGGGATGTCGTTGTCTCGGCGGGATTCAGCTTATGCCAACAGCGGCATGGTGGTTAGCGTTGATCCTGATGATACGCGTGATTTTGCTCCAGAGCATGGTATACTCTCAGGGGTGGCTTTCCAAAAATCGTTAGAAATGGCTGCTTCCGTTCATGGTGGGGGTAAACAAAAAGCGCCCGGTCAGAGAGTCACAGATTTTCTGGAGGAACGAGTTTCATCAAGTTTGCCATCGACGAGCTACTTCCCAGGTTTGAATGCGTCGCCGCTTCATGAGGTGATGCCAAGTTTCATTGTGTCACGTATGCAGACAGGTTTGCGCAAATTTGGCAAAGGCATGCATGGGTATATCACAGAGGAGGCAGGGTTGATAGGCTTTGAAACACGGACAAGTAGTCCGCTAAGAATACCGCGCAATGAAGGTGATATGCAGCATCCTGAAATTACAGGCCTCTACCCTTGTGCTGAGGGCGCTGGCTATGCCGGTGGCATTATTTCTGCAGCTTTAGATGGCATCAAGTGTGCCGAGGCTGTGGCAGCGGTCGCTGTTTGACTAGTTCACTGTGAATATCAAGGTTAGCTCTGGCCGCATAAGATCGTTGCATGCGCTTTTACAGCTCCCATGGTTCAGGCTCGCGCGTGAGGAAAGGGAGAAAGCGCTTCTTATCAATGCATTTTTCAAATGCCTCGTCAGGGCTGATACGCCCAGCTTCCAAGTGCTTTAAGATGGCTTCATCGAGCGGCACGTTTCCTTTGCGTTGCCCTACTTCAATCATGCCAGGGATCTGGTAGGTTTTTTCCTCACGGATCATGTTTGCAATAGGCGTATCCACAACAAGAATTTCCAGTGCAGCGACTCGTCCAGGCTTATCCACACGCTTGAAGAGGTTCTGGGCAATCACTCCTTTGATGGATTCTGAAAGTGTCGTTCGGATCTGGTTTTGCTGACCTGCAGGAAATACGTCAATGATTCGGTCGATAGTCTTAGCTGCGCTAGGTGTGTGCAATGTTCCAAAGACAAGGTGTCCAGTAGCGGCAGCCTCTAGAGCTAGACTGATGGTTTCGAGATCTCGCATCTCACCAACCAAGATGATGTCAGGGTCCTCGCGAAGAGCTCCTTTAAGGGCGCTTCCAAACGACTCTGTGTGCAAACCGACCTCACGGTGGTTGATGAGGGCCTTGACAGATTTGTGAACAAATTCGATGGGGTCCTCCACGGTTAGAATATGATCTGCACGGATCTTGTTGGCGTAGTCGATAATTGCAGCAAGGGTAGTTGATTTGCCGGAGCCGGTAGGTCCAGTAACAAGGACAAGTCCTTTGGTTAGTTTGGCGAACTTCTGACAGATCTCAGGAAGTCCGAGCTGCTCTGCAGTCAGAACTTCTGAGGGAATGGTTCGGAAAACCGCGGAAACGCCCTCTTTTTGGTTGAAGAAGTTGGCACGGAAACGAGCTTTGCCCGGTAGCTCGTAGCCGAAGTCCACATCTCCGGTTTTTTCAAAGTGAGACATTTTTTCATCTGGGCAGATTTCTCTTAGCATCTCGAGCAGCTCGGCATGCTCTAGAGGCGGAGCATTGAGGCGCTCTAATTCGCCATTGATGCGAATGATGGGGGCATTGCCGGTGGAGAGGTGTAAGTCGGATGCCTTGTTCTCAAGCATCGTTTCAAAGTAGATATCAATATGTGCCATGTTAAGCTATGTTTTGTTATGATCTGTCCAAACTGTAGGTGCTGGTCAGTGTTTGAAGCTGTGAGATAAAATGTCGAATTCTCTTCAATCAATATTGAGAATCTATGTTCAGTCATGAAGATGCCAAGATTATTTTTTACCGACCGCATACACGAGCGCAGCTGAGCATTCCATATGAGTGGTGAGAGATAGCCACTTAGGTGAGCGCCGACAAAAAAGGCGAACCTGGGCTAATTAGTCCAACATTGTGGAGTGGACATAAAAGTAGCCCTACCAGGACTCGAACCTGGAAATACGGAATCAAAATCCGGTGTGTTACCAATTACACTATAGGGCTGTGTTTGAGAAATGATGCATAAAAAGAAGCAAACAATTCTGACGGCGTGTAACTACGATGACTTGTCACACTTTGCAATAGCGAAATGCGTAAATTATTCGTTTTACTTGCCGACTCTTTCGCTTCTATGAGTTACTTTTTTTGAGAGCTTAGTGTTGAGCCGATACACCTATATGGGGTGAATATGTGGCTTCACATTCAAGAGATTATAGTTTAACTTAATAAGTGATGTGGATGTATTTTGCTCGAAAGCCCGCAGATTTACGCTAATGCACCTTGTCTCGCGTCCCTTACTTTCTCATTACTTAATATTACATCACTTTTCCTGCTCCAGACTATGATTATTATGCAACGTCCATTGTTTCTCGCCACATTGTCAGCCTTCATGATGTTGGTGGCTTGTTCTGCCAATGATAAATCGAGGAAGACTAAGTATAATAGTGGCTACCGATCACCATCACTTTTTGGCTCAGGCTTGAGGAATCCTGATATCAAACTGCCCAACACATTCCCCTCGGATGTTGATGTGAGTCATCGTCGAGGTCGCACTGATCTACCTTACATTGCAATGACATTTGATGATGGGCCCCATCCACAAAATACTCCAAGGTTACTCGATATGTTGCGTGAGCGTAATATAAAGGCCACTTTTTATGTGGTTGGTCGCAATGTTGACCTGTATCCACATATTGTTAGGCGCATGGTAGCAGAGGGGCACGAAGTCGGCAATCACACCTGGACGCACCGCAATCTCACCAGGCTAAGTAATGATTCCGTTCGATCTGAAATGGATCGGACGCGTAATGTCATCGTGTCCGCTTGTGGCGTGGTGCCGCGCACGATGCGCCCACCGTATGGAGCACTTAGAGAAAGTCAGAGAGCTTGGATATATAAAGAATACGGCTATCCCACTATTATGTGGAATGTTGACCCAAACGATTGGAAGCGACCCGGAGTTTCTGTGGTCACATCGAGAATCCTGGAGAGCACAAGGAACGGTTCTATTGTATTGGCCCACGACTTGCACAAGCCAACGGTTGATGCGATGCCCGACACTCTAGATGGTCTGCTTCAACGCGGATTCCAATTTGTTACTATTTCGCAGTTACTCGGTGTCAGTGCATCATCAGCTGGTGCTGACCTCAGTAAGCCTGTAAAGGCCTTGGCTGCTCGGCCTATGTCTGAAGGGAAAGTGAGAGAACCTGTCACAATTGTGAGATTGCCCGCTGTCAGGCAATGACCTGGTTGCCCTTAGAATCAAAAATCCACTCCAAGTAGGGTTGCATTTTGTTTTTACTCACCCTTAATAGCTAGCACCATGTTCGGGAATGATTATTTCACGACTCGCAAGCGACTCACTGATGTTGTTGTAAGGGTATTGGCGCTGGCTGAAAAAACAGGAGCTGAGAAGAAACCCTTGGAAGAAAATGATATCACCAAGGGCTTGAAGAATCCGTTTTTGTTCGTTGTATGCGGTGAGGTGAATGCCGGCAAGTCATCTTTACTTAATGGTTTATTTGGTGAAAATATATGTAAAACCAATGTGCTGCCTGAAACTGATCGGGTGCAGTGGTATCGATATGCGGAGCAAGACATTGATGAAGAGGTAACTCCGATATTGGAGGAGCGTTTTCGTCCGGTTGATTTTTTGATGGATTTTAACCTGGTTGATACACCTGGTACTAATTCTGTCGTGCAAGGACATCAAGCGATAACAGATCGATTCTTGCCCGTTTCTGATCTCATTTTCTGGGTGTTTCCTGCAAGCAATCCATGGGGAGCCTCTACTTGGGATTTTATCAGCAAGCAGAACGATGACATGATCGAGAAGTCGATTTTCATCCTGCAGCAAGCTGACCTCAGAGAGCAGGGGGATCTCGATGTTATCCTCGGACATATGCGTGACCTCTGTAGAAAGCGAATTGGTCGAACGCTTCCAATTTACCCTGTGTCTGGAAAGCTTGCTATCCAGGCTAAATCGGAAAATCCGTTTAGCGATAGTTTGTGGCGTGAAAGTGGTTACCCAAATCTTGAAAAATATATCTCTGAGGTAGTCACTAGTTCTTCTGCCCGACGTGAAGTTCTCGGTGAAGTTCGTGATGCTGCGGGTAAGGTTTTGACGAGTGTTGAGGATATGATCGAGCGAAGGACTCGCTTGTTGGACGATAATGAGGGTTTCCTTAATGATCTCGAAAAAGAAATCGATGCTAATCGAGAAAAGCAGTCAGTAGGGGTTTCTTCCAAGTTTACAGCCATGAATGAGGTGTTTGCGCAGCAAGGAGAGCGTAGCAGAGAGTTGATGAAGACCAAGATGGGCGTGTGGTCGACGTTGAAGAGCTTGTTTGCTGCTGATGATTTACCTCAAACAGTGGTAAGAGACCTTGTTGAATCAGTACAGCAGGCCGTTGAGCTTCAGTCCAAGCAAGATGCCGATATGCTGATGCAAGAATGTGAAGATCATTGGGGCACAGTGAAGCCCAGAGTGAAGGAGAAGCTGGAAATCACTCTGGATAATTTTGATGAGCTCAACGAAGTATTTACCGATAGTAAAAAGCGTTTTATTCGGCGAATGGGCCTAGCTGCCAAACAGGCAGTTGTTAATCTGAAAGTAAGAGGAGGGCTGGACATGCGAATGTCTGATAGAAGAGCCAAACTTAAAATATGGATATACATGTGCTTGATGTTCCTGCTTTGTGCAGGTGTGGCGGGCTCTTTACGTTTGGGTCTTTATCCCTACCCAGCACTTGTGTGTGTTGCTGGTGGAGGGGTGGCCTTGCTGATCTTTATTATTCAGACCTACAGATCAAGAAAGGTTGTGATAGCATCTTTTGTTGATCACTTGTTGGGTTCTCAAGGCCGATTTACAGGAGCCCTTGGCTCCGATTATCGCGATGGTGTTCGTGACTTGTACATTGAATATACACGCCTATTAGAGGGTGTTCGTAGGCATATTGTGGATGCAAAACTAGAGCTTCAGCCGAATCTTGAGCAGTGGAACAACCTTTTTCTGGAGCTCAAAGAAATTGAGCAAGAGTTATAACTAAGATGAGAAAAAAAAATAGAGAGGGTGGGGCTCGTGAAAATAAGCATGTCAAAGGCGGGGCAGATAGATCAAGGGACAGATCAAGGTCTCATGCACACTCTGAGGAGGATCTATACGAATTGATATCCCAACATACGGAACCTCTTTTACTTATATTGGACTGTGTACAAGATCCTCATAATTTGGGAGCTATTCTCAGGACGGCAGATGGAGCAGGAGTTACTGCTGTAGTGACGCCTAAAGACAAATCAGTTGGTGTGACTGACACCGTGCGGCGAGTGTCAGTCGGTGCAGCTGATCAAATACCTTTTTTTCGCGTCACTAATTTATCTAGAAGCATGAACAAGCTCAAAGAGCTCGGAGTTTGGATGGTCGGAACAAGTGACTTGGGGCAGGGCACCTTATACGAAACGAGTTTAACGGGGCCCATGGCGATTGTTATGGGTGCTGAGGGCAGCGGCATGCGGCGCTTGACGGAGGATAACTGCGATTTTCTGATCAAGATCCCTATGGCAGGTAAGGTAGAGTGCCTGAATGTCAGCGTTGCAACTGGTGTATGCCTTTATGAAGCTGTTCGGCAGCGCACAAAAAAAGAAGAATGACGATCGCTATGAATCGTGTTTTTAATGTTGAGGCAGCACAATGGTAATTACAAAATTTCACTTACTATTATATTTAATGTAAGTTAAATATATATTGTATTCAGTTCTATTGTAGCATACAATGGAACAGTAATTGATTACCTTACATGTTTACAATGAACCCTAATATTGAGAAAAATGCTGATTGTATAATTGGTGCTAATGGTCAGCCGGTTGGTGGCCCAAGGGCTTTGCCAACCATGCAGCGCAGGAAATTTCTTGGGCTTTCGGGGGCAGCAGCAAGCGGCTTATTGCTGAGCACGCAGAATGCTTCAGCAGGTTGGTTTGGTTTTTATTCAAGTAAACCAGTTGCGGGCATTCCTGAGTCGTGGGTGAGGTTGAAGGGGGATAATGTAAATCGCTATGCCAACTACGTGAAGGGTTTACGTCTACGCAACGTAACACCACGCATGATCCTAGCTCCACATTTTAAAACACGAGGCAGCATCGTGAATAGCTTGCCTCCAAAGAACTTGTGGAAAAAAATGGGTCCGACATTGAAGGTGATAGATCGGATGTCAAAGGAGTTATCATTGCCAGTAAAAGCAATTTACTCAGCCTACAGGAGTCCTCGTTATAATGCTGCTGTGAGGGGACATCCCCGTTCCTTTCATCAATATAATCAAGCAGTTGATGTGGTATTTCATGGAGCTGGCTCAAGGCAAGTGGCCAGTGTGGCTCGTTTCTTGCGTGACCGTAAGCGTAAGTTTGAAGGAGGTATTGGCACTTATGGTGGCTTCGTCCACATTGATACCCGCGGGTTTAACTCAGATTGGTAATAGCAGTTGTTACCTTAGTGGTGGTAACTACTGCTGATTCTGATTCGAAATATCGACTATTTCAACATTGGTGAGTCGCCACTTTCCAGTGTCAGTTTTTTCCCAGTCTAAGTTTATCTCTATTTTTTCTTTAATCGCTGCTATTTTTTTAGATGTGATGGCAAAATAAATGTCCGCATTCGTCCGGGCATTTTTATCATCAATGATATGCACTTCGATGTTGCTGGCTTCAGCTACTGCAGAGGCTACATTGTATGCATACATTTGATGGCTTTCAATAAGCTGGTCTCGTGAAAATTCAGATTGGTATTCGGCGATGTCTACTCGGCAACTAACAGACCTCGCTAAGAGGTTGGAAAAGCTGTTTGTTTTGAGTGCTCGGTAGGTTTTTGTTGCCGTTTCTGGTATGTCGAGACATTGAATTATCTTCTGAGTTTGCCGCTTAATGATTTGGCTTGGGCTAAACCACCAAACCAGAACAATTATAATAGCAACCAGCGAGATGAGCATCGCAACTCTAGATTTATTCATATATTGATATTGTGCTCATAGTAATCTGCAGACAAGTAGTAAGATCGTGATTGGTTTGGAATTTGTCTGTGCTAGAATACAATGCATGTTAAAAGTTTCTAAATTTGAACAGTTCGCGTTATTTGCAGCTATTGTTTCATATATCGGATTTGCCTTCCAAGCCTGCACCCCAAAGCAGGAGTATGCTGAGATGCCAGTTCCAGGTCCTGAAATGGCAGCGGGTGCTGGAAAATCGTTGGATCAATTGGGCAAAGGCTATGCATTATCTCAAGTTCATTGTTCTCAATGCCATGTATTCAAATTACCCAAGGATATGCGGGTGGAAGAATGGCATACGATTGTTCCAGGCATGGCGTGGAATGCTGGGCTTGAGAAGCAAGACGAGGCAGCTGTGATGGCTTATCTTGTGGCGGCCACAGAGCAGATACAGAAATCCGAAGATTAACTGTCAGAACGTAATTTAACAATTGTGCTGAGTCATTTTTTTGGAAAATGCCAGCTTCAATGGTTGCATTCGCAGTTTTCAGGGGCTAAGTGATATGCATGACAATGATTGCCAAAGAATCTAATGTGATGTCCAAAACCAAGGAGCTGTGCGATGCGATTGCAGAGGATATCGAGTTTGTTACCCTTCAGGGCCAAGTAGAACGCTTCCTTGCTGACGATGATGCTAAACTCAAATACCAGTCACTTCACGAGCGAGGTGAGGAGCTGCACAACAAGCAACAGGCAGGTGTGGAGCTTTCTGATACAGAGATTCAAGAGTTTGAAGGGGCTCGCGAGTCACTTTTTGCTAACGAGGTCGCGAGCGACTTTATGGATGCACAGCAAAGTCTGCAAACGCTGCAAAAGACAATCACTAAGTACATTGGCATGACGCTTGAGCTTGGACGCACTCCCACTCCGGAAGATATGGAGCAGGGTGATGGTGGTGGCTGTTGTGGCGGTGGCTGCGGATGCTAGCATCTTCCTAACATACTTTGATAAGCCTCCTGAGCAGTTCAGCTCATGGAGGCTTTTTCTTGCCTTGGTATTTGTGCCGAGCGTGTGCCGAGTGTATGCCGAGTGCTATATGTCTGAGTAGTGAATAGATCAGACCCCAGGCCTGCTTCGGCTGCGCGATACTCGATGACTAGCCGATGTTTAGCGCATACCCAGCAGTGAATAGACCTCTCGAGTGGCTCTGCTTTGATTGAGTGTGTAAAAATGAATCCCATCCACACCTTGGTCCAATAAACCTGCGCATTGTTCCGCAGCATGTTGAATGCCAACGCGCTGCACGGACTCTTTATCGTTACCCGCGCGGTTAAGCGCTTTCAAAAGTCGTGCTGGAAAATGTGCCCCAGCAGCAAGCTCAGCCATGCGGTGGATGCCTTTAGCTGATGTAATCGGCATGATGCCGGCAACAATGGGGATATTTATGCCCGCCAGTTGACATCGATCACGGAAATCAAAAAAGTCGTGGTTATCGAAAAAGAGCTGGGTACAAATATAATCTGCACCTTCATCAACTTTAGCCTTCAAATAATCCATTTCCAATAAGCGATTCGGTGTGTCGGGATGGCCTTCTGGGAAAGCAGCTACTCCAATGCCGAAGCCTTTTGCGTGTGGATGCTTCTTTGAATCATTGAATGATTTGATATGACGGACAAGATCAACAGCTTGTTGGAAGGCATCTTTCGAGCGATCGTAATGGCTGTTGTTGGCTGGCGGATCACCTCGCAAGGCTAGAATATTACCAATGTTTGCGGCAGCATAACGATCAAGGGTAGCAGTGATTTCCTCTTCACTATGTGAAACGCAAGTGAGGTGTGGAATAGGTGGGGTTTGAGTAGTCTCCTTTATTTTGAGCACTAGATCATGTGTGAGATCTCTGGTTGTGCCACCTGCACCATATGTGACACTCACAAATGAGGGGTCATACTCTGATAAATCCCTAATGGTTTCATAAAGAGATTGAGAGGCCTCAGAGCTTTTTGGAGGGAAAAATTCAAACGAGAAAGTAGGCTCGTCTGGTTTGATGATATCACTGATGTGCATTGCTTCAGGAATTGTTATTGATTATGCAAATAAACAAAATAAAAAAATACATGAGATGAGCAACTATAGCGTATTATTGGTGTTTAATTCTCACCTGACGACAACAGCATGAATTGTATGTGGAAATATTATATCACCAAAACTAATCTGCATTACAGTATCAGTATGTTTGTTTTGCTGTTTCTATTCGGTGAGGTAACGGCTGAGAGCATCAACGATGCATTTCAACAGGTGGATGTGGTGAGAAATCGCGGGAAAATCTCAAAAAATACTGAAAGTAACGGGTTAGCTACTCGAGTTGATATTAAACCCTTTGCGCGAGCGGATGCTGACCATGATAATAAATTAAGTTTTGGGGAGTTTGAGAATTTAAGGAGGCTTCAACACATGGAGGCGAATAAAAGACGCAAATTATTTTCATATCTTGACCTGAATAGGGATGGTTTTCTGCAAATGCAGGAAGTTCACCCCTCAGCTGCTAAATGGCTGAAGCTAGCGAGGAAGAACTTTTCTCGCCTTGATCAGAACAAGAATGGGGAGCTTGATATGAATGAATTTCTCAGCTTAAGTCTTAAATCAAAAGTCGGTAAAGTTGAGCTTGTAAGGGAATTTCAGCGACTAGATAAGAATAATAATCGAGTTGTTGAGAAAATTGAATTGGCTATGCAGTTCCTAGGGTGCAAGCAAAGAGCAGTCGATTTTATATCACATGATAAGGATTCCAGCGGGTCCATCGACTACGATGAGTATTCGTCAATGCCAATGATCTCTAAATGGCCCGAGATACGTCGGCAGGAATCTTTTCAACGAATAGACGTTGACGGTAATGGACAACTCAGTAAACGAGAGCTTTCTTCTATAAAATCAAGAAAGCGGTTTCCGTCTGGTTTTTCTTCATCGAGGGTTAGGCCAAAAGCTAACAATTGAAAACAGCGCTGTGTTTGTTTGCATGGCTGAGCTCAACGCTCAATGTATTCATGGGCTTAGAATAATTATGAAACTCTGAATGAATACCAAGCGAGAGCTCGGTGTGTGGTTGCTTCGCTTGCAGGTAAATCATTGATGTGGTCATGCTATATTTGCAGGCGATGGTTCGCCAGTAAATCAGAGCGAGCTGAGCAGACCTTTTCTCATGTCTTCTAGTGGATTAACGCCGGGAAACCAACACTCGTAAGCCAGAGCACCTTGGTGCAGTAGCATAGATAGGCCATTGGCTGTGCGCGCACCTACAGACTTTGCATGACCAAGTAGCATGGTCTGCGCTGGGTTGTAGATCATATCATAAACCAAATGGTGTGGTTGGATGCATTCTGACGGCAAAGGTTTGCGGTCGATCGATCGTAGTCCCAGCGAGGTGGCATTGATGATGAGCTCAGCATTTCCAGCCGCTTCTATAATGGCAGGGTCGTCAGGTGCTATAGCGGTGAATCGTTCTCCTGGGCCTTCGAGATGATGAAGCTCGTTGCCGAGTTTTTGTAGCTCGCCCATAAGATTCTCAGCTTTCTCTAAAGTCCTATTAACGAGCCACATTTGGCCACAGCCGATCCTTGCGCATTGGGTGGCAACAGCACGACCAGCGCCTCCTCCAACACCCACAATCATTACTTTCAAGTCAGCTAGGTCGATGCTGAAGTCTTCTCGGATGGCTCGAACTAGGCCTAGGGCATCAGTGTTGTGTCCGAGGGTTTGCTCGCCAAAAATAAGTGTATTCACGGCGCCCATGGCCCGAGCGTCTTCACTCAGTTCGTCACAGCAATCCATGACCTCAAATTTGTGAGGTACCGTGACATTGCAGCCTATGAAATCGAGATTTTGCATGAGCTTGACGGCAGTGGCAATTTGCCCTGGCTCCACCTCAAGGCGAATATATCGCATATTCTTTCCATGAGCATCCAGTGCAGCCTGGTGCATAGCTGGAGATAATGAATGACTAACTGGATGGCCAATAACAGCGAGGCGGGCTGGTTTGTCAGTGCCAGCATCAAGTTTTTCCCTGCTTGATAGGTCGCTGATTTGGTAGACGTCTTTCATAGTGATAAATGCTTAGAGTTGATCAATAGTAAGTTGAACGCGGCGAATGCTTTCGTCTTTGCCGAGGATGTCGAGGATGGCTCCGAGGTCAGGCCCGCCCGATTGGCCGCTTAGCGCGACTCGAGTAGGAAACATTAGTTGTCCCGGCTTGGCACCGTTGGCTTTTGCAGTTTCAGAAATGACATTTTTAGCCGCGCTCCAATCATTGACCTGTTCGAAGGCTAGCGCAAGTTCACTAAGTAAATTTTTTGTGGCCTCATTGTTGCGAACTTTTTCTAATGCCGTGGTGTCGTAATTAAAATCAGGCTTTAGTAAAAAAGAAATAGATTTGGCTACGTCGGTGAGTAGTCGAGTTTTCTCTTGAACGGATGCAGCGATGGCTTTGAAGTTATCGGGTAGGTCATAACCAGCTTTTTGAACAAAGGGCTTAGCAGCGTTGGCAAATTGATCAGGGTCGAGTTGAGCGAGATGCTGTTGATTGATCCAGGCACATTTTTCGGAATCAAACTTGGCGGGTGATCGGTTGATTCCCTCAAGGCTGAAACGCTCGATGATTTCGCTCATTGGCATGATTTCCGATTCGTCTTTAGGGGACCAGCCAAGAAGTGAGAGGAAGTTGAAAACAGCAGTTGGAATGTAGCCGTCATCAGCGTAGCCAGCAATGGCAGCACCTGTGTCGCGTTTGCTCATCTTTGATCCGTCCATATTAAGAATCAGGGGGATGTGTCCATAAAGAGGCGGTTCTTCACCAAAGGCTTCAAATAATTGAAGATGCTTAGGCGTGTTCATCAAGTGATCTTCACCTCGGAGCACATGACTAATTTTCATTTCTAGATCATCAACAACATTGACGAAGTGAAAGACATAGGATCCATCGGAGCGCTTGACGACCATGTCAGGGGTGTTGGACTCATCGCGATAGTCAATGGTGACTTCTCCACAGATGATGTCGTTCATGGTAACAGGTTTGCGGGCAAATTTAAATCTCCAAGCACCGTCATCTTCGTAGACACGATTGTCTGCACGGAGTTTTTCAAACCACTTGTCATAGAGTTGATTGCGCTGACTCTGGTTATACGGACCATAATCACCTGTGGTAGAGCCGTCAGCTTGAGGTCCTTCATCCCAATCAAGGCCGAGCCAACTCATACCTGTAAAAATAGCCTCGCGAGCTTCGGCTGTGTTTCTTTCTTCATCGGTATCCTCGATTCTAAGGACGAAAGATCCACCCAGCTTGCGGGCCAATAGCCAATTAAATAATGCTGTGCGCGCGCCTCCAACGTGAAGGTAGCCAGTCGGAGAGGGGGCAAAACGAGTGCGCACGTTGGTCATGTTGTGGGGTAAGTTCACATGCGCTGTGTAACGTGGCATCTCGCTGAGGGCAAGCGTGGAGCGTCCATAGCTGATAATACTTGGTCAGAGAAATTAAGGGACGATTCCGAGTTTCTTTTTTTTACATACCAAGTAGCATCAGCGCATGAAGAAAATCGCACCGCATTGGCAGATTCTCATTGCGCTAGTTCTGGCTACTGGCACAGCTGTTGTATTTCGTAATTTAAGTGGGATCGTAACGACAGATAGCACAGCATATCATTTCATAGAGGGGGCTATCGCAACCGGTGATTTTGTCGGCACGCTCTTCATTCAGGCGTTGAAAATGATAATTGTCCCATTAGTGGCAAGTTCGATCATAGCAGGCATCGCATCATTAGGTGAAATGAAGGGCTTTGGCAGGCTTGGGATGAAAACTCTTGGTTTCTATATGGGGACAAGTCTGGCGGCAGTGGTTGTTGGGCTTGTGTTGGTAAATACTATCCAGCCAGGCTTAGAAAATGGTAAGGCCAATGCCAAGATCCGTATGGCACTCGAACAAAAAGCTGAGGGTGCTAGTAATGTGGCAAAAGAAAAAGTAGCACAAGCGGGTGAGCGAAAGCCGGCGGATTACGCTGGGTTGTTCAAAAAGATGATTCCTCCTAATGTATTCAAGGCGGCTACGGAAAATGGTCAGTTACTAGGGATGATCTTTTTCTCTATCTTGTTCGCCATTGTGATGGCTCGTCTTCCTCCTGAAAACATGTATCCGCTGCTCGGAAGTATTCAGGCAATCAATGATGTTATGATTCGCTTAACACAATGGATCATGGTTTTTGCTCCTTTGGGGGTTTTCGGGTTATTGCTACCTGTAGTTTATCACAGTGGCGCAGAGATCTTTTTGAGTCTAGGTAAGTATTTTATAACAGTATTACTGGCACTTTTGATCCATTTATTGGTGATTATGCCTCTGGTATTGCGCTATGTTGCACGCGTCAGTCCCTGGGCTCATTTCCGTGCTATGCGCATGGCGATGCTTACGGCTTTCTCGACAGCATCTTCTGCCGCGACTCTTCCTGAGACAATGCTGTGTGTGCAGAAAAATGCTGGAGTCTCGAAACGAGTATCAAGCTTTACGCTGCCATTGGGTGCGACTGTGAATATGGATGGAACGGCTCTTTACGAATGTGTTGCCGTGCTTTTTGTTGCACAAGTCATGGGTATTGAGATGGGTGTGGCTGCCCAATTTGCTGTGGTAGTGACCGCGCTACTGACAAGTATTGGAGTAGCGGGCATACCATCGGCCAGTCTCGTGGCGATTTTGCTCATTTTGAACAGCTCGGGTATTCCAAATGCGGAAATGGCTGTTGTGGCACTCCTTTCAGTAGACCGATTGCTCGATATGAGCCGCACGGCGGTGAATATCTTTGGTGATTCATGTGCTGCTGTTTGTATTGCTAAATCCGAGGGTGAAGAGCTGAGTTTGTGATCGGTATCGCAATATCCGAGTTGTTTTTCACAGAGTGTGCATTGTTACAAGCGCCTGAATCTGTAATATAAGATCAACATGATTGTTGATCGTCCATGGAGTCGCTCTAACCAAGAGATAGTTGAGCGATTGAGCGCATCGCTTGACCAAGGTCTCAGTGAGAAAGAGGCCCGGCAGCGACTGGCCTTGTATGGGCCGAATCATTTGCAAATTAGTTCTGGGCGTGGTTGGGGCTCCATTTTGGTAGCCCAGTTTAAGAGTCTATTAGTGCTGTTGCTTCTGACCGCGGCTGTGTTGGCATTTGCTTTTCACGATTGGGTGGAGGGGATAGCTATCTGCGTGGTGCTTTTGCTTAACGGTGCGATTGGTTTCTTCACTGAGTTTGGTGCGGTTCGCACTATGGAATCGTTACGCAAGTTCAACAAGACGTGGGCAACGGTCCGGCGTGACGGCAAGGCAAAGAAGATATCTGCTGAGCATCTTGTGTCGGGTGATGTAGTTCTGCTAGAGGCGGGTGATATTGTAGCTGCGGATATGCGCATTGTTACCTGCTCGCGGTTGCAAGTTGATGAGTCAGCGCTCACTGGTGAGTCGTTGCCAGTGAGCAAGAATGAGGAAGCTGTCAGTGAAGATGCGATTTTGGCTGAGCGCAGCAGCATGCTTTACAAAGGGACCTCGCTAACGCGCGGCTCGAGTATAGCGATAGTGGTGGCTACCGGATTGAAAACAGAGTTTGGCGTTATTTCCTCTCTGGTCATGACGACACATGATGATGAGACTCCTCTTGAGAAGCGATTGGCAAGGCTGAGTCGCAAGCTTATTGTTGTTACCTTAGCAATCACGGCATTCACTCTTGTTGCTGGATTATTAAGGGGGAGAGATCTCTATCTTATGATAGAGACATCTATTGCGCTGGCAGTGGCTGCGATTCCCGAGGGCCTTCCCATTATCGCTACCTTGGCGCTTGCACGTGGTATGTGGCGTATGGCTCGCAGTAATGCTTTAATTAATAAACTATCTGCGGTTGAAACTTTGGGAGCAACCAACATTATTTGTACCGATAAGACAGGAACGCTAACCGAAAACAAAATGGTATTGGTGTCTTTATTAAGTGCAGCTGGTTCTGATGATTTTAGAACACACGAAGACCCTCTTCCATTGAGCAGGGAGCTGCTGCAAGTGGGAGTGTTATGCAATAATGCTGAGCTTGCTGATGCCCAAAAGTCACTGAGTAATGTGGGTGATGGGGTGGGAGACCCCATGGAGCTGGCGCTCTTGGTTGCGGGGGTAAAGTGTGACCTGTATAAGCAGTCTCTGCAGCAAAAGTATCCCCGTCACCATGAAGTTGCTTTTGATTCAGAAGTGAAAATGATGGCGACTATCCATCATCTCACAGAGGGTGGAAGTGATTTTCTAGTAGCAGTAAAAGGCGCTGCAGAGCCTGTGTTAGAGGTATGTAGTCAATTTCAAGATGAGGCGGGTGTGTTGGCAATGAGTGATGAGCTCAGGAAATATTGGCTTGGTCAAAATCATGAGCTTGCAGCGGAGGGTTTTAGAGTTCTTGCGATAGCAAAAAAGACCGTAAGTCACGCTGACGATGCACCTTATCAGCGACTCATCTTTCTGGGTTTAGTCTGTGTGATGGATCCAGCACGGGCAGACATTCCTGCCGCAATTCAGTCATGCCAAGATGCTGGAATTAGGGTGGTGATGGTTACTGGTGATCAAGCAGGAACGGCAATGCACGTGGCTAAAAATACAGGTATTTGTCAAAAAGGTGGAGGCCAGAGTGTGGCTCTGGGGTGTGAGATCGATGAGCTGCAAAAGCAGCACCAGTTGAATGACATGTTAGCTGTGACGGTGTTCTCTAGGGTGACGCCAAAGAATAAACTCGATATTATCCAGATGCATCAAGATAATGGAGCCGTAGTTGCTATGACTGGCGACGGGGTCAATGACGCGCCAGCTTTAAAAAAAGCTGATATTGGCATAGCGATGGGTATCCGAGGAACGGAGGTCGCTCGGGAAACGGCTGATATGGTGTTACGTGACGATGCCTTCGTGTCTATTGTGTCAGCAGTCGAACAGGGTAGGGTTATTTTTAATAATATCCGCAAGTTTGTTGTTTATTTGATGTCGTGCAATCTCAGTGAGGTTTTGGTTATTGGTATAGCTTCGATGACGGGAGCACCGCTGCCGTTGTTGCCGCTTCAGATCTTGTTTCTTAACATGGTTACCGATGTGTTTCCGGCACTGGCTCTGGGAGCTAGTAAGGGGCATGCGGACGTTATGAGTCATCCGCCCAGATCGATTCATGATCCTATCATCGGCAGGCAACAGTGGCAGATGATTGGGTTTTATAGCATTTTGATCACGTCAGTAGTGCTTGGGTCTTTTGTCGTGGCACGAATGTGGCTTGGCATGAGCGACGGAGAGTCTGTCACTATTGCATTCCTTGTAATTGCTGTGGCGCAGCTGTTGCATGTATTTAATATGTCTGAGCTTGGAAGTGGAGCGTTCGACAATGAGATTACTCGCAATCCCTATGTATGGTCTGCAGTAGTCTTGTGCGGCGTGATATTAGCCGCTGCCATGTTTGCTCCGGGATTGGGCTCTGTTCTCTCATTGGAACCTATTGATGAGCGTGGGTGGCTACTGGTGGCCTGTGCTTCCTCGCTACCATTGGTTCTCGGGCGAGCGCATGCTGCATACAGAGCACTGAAGTAAGAAAAAATGGTGCAGGAAGAGGGACTTGAACCCCCGACCGCCTCGGTGTAAACGAGATGCTCTACCAACTGAGCTATTCCTGCACTTTGTGGGACGAAAAAATGTCCTCTACTGAATGTGTGTCTCGGAAGACGCGCGTTATTTGGCTGAAATTAGCGTTTCATGCAATCACTTTTTTCAATGATGTGCTTTTTTATTCTGCTGGGGTATGTGGCTCAAAAGTAGTGGTACGCTGATGTGCTTGGGCTTTGGCTGATTTTTGGGCATTGTTTTGTAGATGCTCTTGCATGCGGAATTTCTTTTGCCCTTTTTTCTTAATTATCCTTTGTGATGATCCATTTTCGAGGATTTCATGAGCGTTACAATTATCTTTGAACGCCGCGTCGAGGATTGTTTGTAAACGTTTGCGGCAGTTTTTGTCCTCAATGGGAATCATCAATTCGACCCGCTTGTCGAGGTTGCGGGTCATCCAGTCTGCTGAGGATATGAAGAGTAATGGGCTGCCGCCATGGTGAAACGAGAAGATGCGTGCGTGTTCAAGATAGCGGTCGATGACTGATACCACGCGTATGTTGTTTGCTTCTTTACGCCCTCTGCCGCCAGTGGAAGTCTTGAGGCAACAGATGCCGCGAATGTTGAGCTTGATGATGACGCCGTCCTTGGATGCCTTGTAGAGGGCATTGATAATGTCCTCATCTTGTAAGGAGTTTACCTTAGCCGTAATAGAGGCAGATTCACCATTTTTTGCTCGTTTGCCTTCTGCTGCAATTAGCTCAAGTAAACGAGGTTTCATGTGGGTCGGCGCTGGGACAAGTTTGCGAAAGCGGGTGAGTTTTGATCGGCCTGTGACGGCATTGAAAAATAGAGAGGCATCAGCTCCGTAGGCGGGGCGAGAGGTAAGATAGGATATGTCAGTATAGAGGCGTGCGGTGGACTCGTTGTAGTTGCCTGTGCCAAGGTGGGTGTAACGTTTCAGTTGGCCGTCTTCGTTGCGGATGACAAGGCAGATCTTGGCATGGGTTTTGAGCCCTTTTACACCGTAGACAATCTGCACCCCTGCGCGTTGAAGCTCATCAGCACGTATGAGATTACGCGCTTCATCAAAGCGAGCCTTGAGCTCTATGAGAACTGTCACTTGTTTGCCGTTGTTGGCAGCTCGAATAAGGGCGTCGATGATGCGTGATTCTGATGCTGTGCGATAAAGAACCTGTTTGATCGCTATCGTTGATGGGTCATTAGCGGCCTCTTCCACAAAGCGTAACACGGGCTCAAAGCTTTCGTAAGGATGGTTGAGGAGAACGTCGTGGTCAGCGATAGTTTCGAAGATGGATGTTCCAGGGTCGATATCAGAGGCTGGCTGCGGTTCCCATGACTCGTCGCGCAAATGGTCGTAGCCAGGGCTGAAGGCCAGACCCATAAAGTCGGCGAGAGCGAGTGGGCCATCGACGATGTATGTTTCTGCAGATCCAGCACCGGTGACTTCGCGGATTAAGGCTTTTAGCTGGCGAGGTCCTTTGGTGGGTATTTCTAGCCTAACCGTATTACTTGTTTTTCGAGCCGCTAGCACTTCTTCCATTTCTCCTGCAAGGTCGATAGCGTCTTCTTCTTGAACTGCGATATCGCCGTTACGAGTAATTCTGAACGGCATTACTGCGTGTAGTTTCTCATCTGGGAAAAGCTCTTCAGCGAATAGTGAAATAACATCTTCGAGCAGGATGATATCCGAGTCAGCGGCTGAATTACTTGTATCTGCGACGGGTAATTGCACGGCGCGATTGATGCCATCAGGGATTGGAATGAATATATTGCGCTTCGCATTGTCTGTTGGGCTCTCCAGCTCGCAGGCAAGAATGATGCGCATGGACGGCAATGATGCGGTATCGGTCTCCTCGCTGTGTGCAAGGGGAGTGAGTAGTGGGAAGATTGAATCTTCAAAACGACTTGCGAGAGCTTCATGCTGGCTGGGGGTTATATCTGAGCTGCTTAATAGATTGAGCCCTTCCTTCTGAAGCGCTGGTAGTAGCTCATTGTTGAGTAGGTCGTATTGATCCTGGATCATTTTTTTTGACCGAGTTCGAATAGCATTCAACTGCTGTGATGGGGTTAGGCCTGAGATACCTCGCTTGCGTGAGCCACTTGATAACATTAGATGTAAGCCTCCGACTCGAACTTGAAAAAACTCGTCTAGATTAGATGCTGTAATGGCAAGAAATTTGAGGCGTTCTAGTAAAGGTAAGGAATCACTACAGCTTTCATCTAAGACGCGTTGATTGAACTCCAGCCAGGATAATTCTCGATTGATAAATGACATGGTTAAAATAGTGGGGGCGGTTAGTTGCCTTCATGTAGAGTTACGTCTAGCCCATATATATCTCTGAAGAGGTTGGCTTTCGATCGCATCGCCATACGCTCAACAGAAGCGTCAGTGATTCCTTTGAGTGTGATGTTGAGTTTTTGCTTGCTGATGTTTACCTCAATGTCCCCGACACGTGATGTGTGGCTGTGGTCAAGTGCGTCTGCAATTCTGAGGATGGCGGCAAGTTTTGAGACTCGCATACGATCATCTGCCGGGAGGTCGCGATAACCGGCATGGTTAGGCTTCGGACCCGATCTACGGTGATAGCGTGCCAGCAATGAGACGATGACGAGGTCGCGATGCCCCAAGCCAAAAATCTCACTATTGAGGATGATGTAATGTGAGTGCTTGTGATGAGCTTGCGGGCTGATGAAGTTGCCGCATTCATGCACGATGGCAGCACATTGTAATAGTAGTGAGTAGTGGTCATCCAGTTCGTGAAGGTCAGCTGTGGATTCGAACAATAACTGACTGAGTCGAGTGACTTGGGTTGAGTGTGATCTATGAACCTTGTATCTTCGAGCCAAGCTGATCGCTGAGCGCAATACTTCTTTTTGAAATCCGTCTGTGAGTGAAAACGATGTGGGGATATCCAACAATAAGCCGCGCTCATAATCGCTGCCGGGTAGGCGGATAGTTTCAAGCTCTAGGGTCTCAGCAATGGCGAGATTGATTTCAAGGGCTGGAATGATTGCTTGCGCGCTGTTGTAATCGAGTTGGTATTTTTTGACGCGCGTTTCCTCACTCATCGAAGTGATTTTTTTTGCCATCTCAGCGAGAACGTTATGGCTGCTTTTGGTCTTTCCGGGTTTGGCTAGCACGTGTGCGAGATGCTGAATTTCGTATCCTATGATCACTAGTTCTTGGATTTCAGCATCACGATAATCATGATTGATTTGGTTGATTTGGCTTCGGATGTGCTCGCGCGTTACTTTTGTCGTGCTGACGCTGCCGTCTTCGTCATCTTGGCTTTTTTGAATAGCCTCTCCTGTGCGATAAACGCCTAAACGGTAATTGCTGTAATCGGATATTCTTCCATTTTTGAAGAGCAGGGCACGCGTGTTTCCGGGGCCGACGTGAACGACCAATGTAGTGCGTTTGTTCATCGAAGGAGTATCCTTAAGCCGTCTGCGTGTTTTTAGGTAAATTAAGCGAGTCATTTCACCCTCGTCGAGGGTGTCGACATCTAAACCGCAGCCAATGCGGATCCTGTTGAGGAATGCATCTTGGTTTGTGGCCTCTGCCAGAACATTGGTAACAACGGCACGAATGGGTGTGTCATCTGTGGCGCCGAGCTCAAGCAGGGTCTCGCGGTAACCGTTGAGTATTTTGACGCAGCGCTCAATCGTTGATCGTCTGACAACGCCGCGCTGGTAGATGTCGTGAGCCAGAGGTATCGACTGTTCTAGGAAGTCTCCTGGTGAATTTTCAGAATCTGAATTGGCTTCAACAATCAGTAACGAGATAGAACTTGCCCCGATATGGATGGATGCTTGCAGGGATGGTGCAGGGGTCATGTGTTCTTCGCTTCTTTTGTTGATGTGGGCATGCAACTCATGCTGCTCGGTTGCATTGTGATCAAGTGCGCGTCAAAAGTCTTGCGTAAAATCGCTACAATAATGATGCTTTTTGCAAACTGGAACCGGGTGCCGTGTTTATGGCAACCACAGCTGAGAACCTCGATATGAATGGCAGAAGATAAGGGGGTGCTCGTGAAATAAAGACATATTAAGCTTGAATTTATAGGGTAATAATGATTTGAGTCTGCCCGCACTTGTGTCTTACGCGTTAATTGTGAAGGACACATTTTTTAACCAATCATTAATCATTCCCGATCTGACTATGGACGACTCAAACATCATTCCGTTTGATCAATCTGAGTCTAAGCCTCGATTCTCCCCAAATTCTATGAAAAGCAACCTCGTTGTACAAGCCTCTGAGATCATTGAAGATCCACAAATTCTCGTTAACGTTTTATCTAAGCGTGTTGCACAGCTCAACCAGGGGCGTTCACCTCTGATTGATACAGTGCCTAGCATGGGGGCTGCTGATATTGCCTTAACTGAAATCATCGAAGGTAAGGTGGTCCTTTCTGAATCAAAGGAAGATTAAATTCTTCCAGTAGCAAGGTCTTGGAGGCAGTGGTTCTCGGCTTTGCACGTATGTGTATCTATGAGCGCCGACATTGCAAGTAACCGCAAGGCGCGCCGCGACTATCACATTTCCGACACCTACGAGTGCGGCATTGAGCTGAAAGGCACAGAGGTGAAGTCGATACGGGCTGGCAAAGTCAACATTGCCGATGGCTATGCTCGGATAGAGGGAGGGCAAGTTTTTCTCTACGGGTGTCACATCCAACCGTGGCAAACTGCCGGTGAATGGTTTCAACATGGGGTGACGAGGTCAAGGCGTCTGTTGCTTCACAAAAAAGAGATCATCAGACTCAACGAGGTGACATCTCAGAAAGGCTGCACTTTGCCATGCTTGAGAATGTATTGGAAAGGCGGACGAGTGAAAGTTGAGATTGGAGTGGGTAAGGGCAAAAGTCACTCTGACCAAAGGCAAGATTTGAAGAAACGCACAGAGATGCGTGAGGTAGAGCGGGAAATTTCTCGATTTAATCGTCGTTAAAAGTCTGCAGATGTTTGATCTACGTCAATTTGCAGCCCTTGCTCCTGATTGGTACGAGCGATTGCATTATCATGGTGAGTTGAGCTCGACCAATGACGAGGCGCGAAGCTTAGCCGAGGCTGGTGCGGAGCATGGGACCCTTATCTTGTGTGATCATCAGATAGCGGGTAGGGGGCGTAGAGGTGCTAGTTGGATTTGTGAGCCTGGTGATGGGTTGCTTTTTTCTATAGTGATCAGGCCGACCTTCGCTCAGGCAAACTGGAGCCGTATCGCGCTTGCTGCTGGTATTGGAGTGGTTGAAGCTCTCAATGATAAGTGGGCTATTGGCGCGCAGGTGAAGTGGCCTAATGACATTTATATTCAAAATAAGAAATGTGCGGGCATCTTGACTGAGGCACGGGAGGATTTTGTTGTTGTTGGTATTGGCATGAATGTGATGAGTTCACCCACACCTGCACAAGGGGGTGCCAGAATAGATGCCGTGGCTATTGCCGATATGGTTTCTACTACAATCTCTCGAGAGATGGTTTTAGCGACGCTCTTAAAATCAATACTACACGAAGTTGACGCCTGTGCTGAGGGCTTTGATGGCCAGTTAGAGCGCTTAAAAAAGCATTGCTATTTGACGGGGAAGCACATCAAATTTAATGCTAGTGAAAAAGTCCTCAATGGACTTGTGCAAGGGATTGGGGCGGATGGCCTGTTGATTGTTGATGTTGATGGAGTGATAAAATCATTTTCTCAGGCTTCCGAGATAACCCTGACCTGAACGACATCATTTTTACGTTCCTTGTTTGGGCGGCTTGGTTTGGGCGTTCATGCGCCTGCATCTTCTGGCGGTTCTCCAAGTGCTTTCTTGAGAGCTGGGCCGAGTGGGCTATCAAGCAGCCTGTGCCAGTCATCGAGACACGTCGTCACGCTAAGTGGCGGTAAGCGCTCTACTTCGCGTCCTAATTGTCGAGCTTTGGAATCTGAGATGGCTAGTCCTCTTTTAGATTGCTCCTCTGTTTGCTCAAATAAGTCGGGGGCATCTGAGTTTAGTGCTAGAATGTAATGATCACCTCCTTCTGATGCACCAATAAGCGTATCTCTCGATGTTTCGCCATGGAATCTAGCAAAGCTGGCATTAATCCAGCGGGCGCCGCACTCAATGCATGTTGGGTCAACGATGGCTATTTCTTGATACCCATCCGAGAAGCCAGCTGAGAAAGCACGCCTCTGCCTCTCTGCTAGGCTGCCACCTCCTTGGGCTCGGAAATCGATTTCCTGTGTCTGTAATTCAGGCGATGATGCAATGTAAAGACCTTCAATATCACATCTAGTGGCAGGTATTTGCGGCAGTAGCCAGAATCTCGTCGCGTCGCCAGCTCCGTGGGGAGAGTAACAGAAGCGGATCCGGCATTTTTCGAGGCCTTGTAATTGTTTGAGCATCACTTCAACCATAGCCTTGTAATATTGGCAGGCCTTTTCAGCTCCTATTTTAGCAGTAATCTCTGGGAGCACCTTGCCGGGAGTTGGTTCTTCGATAAACACGAGCAGCAGGCGCATGCCACCTGTTTACGGACATGTGGAAAAAACCAAAGACGAAAACGACAAAATAGGCAGATAAACATATGATAGTTAACTTATATTGATTATTAAAATCAAAGGAATTTATCTTGCCAGCTGGCATAGATTGAGGGAAGCTAAATCATCATACCGTGTCCCCGCGGTCCCTCAAATGAGCTAATCACATGGCTGCACCTCGTAATAAATTAAGAAATAAGCAAAACGATCGTAAACCCTGGCCCAATGAAGTGCTTGGGATTTTGCTTGGTGGCTCGGGCCTACTGTTGTTGTTGTCATTAGTCTCATTTTCAGCAAGTGATCCCTCTATTTTCCAATTTATGGGTGGTGTTGGCGACGGCAGTGAGGATGTTGGTAAGAATTGGATTGGGCCTGTGGGAGCCAATGTTGCGTATATCACGTTTGCTTTGCTGGGTGCAGCTTCCTATTTGCTCGCTTTGACCTTAATTTGGATGGGGGCAGCTAAGCTTGCATTGAATGCAAGAGCCCCATGGTATACATGGACAGGATGTGGGGTATTTATTTTCAGTGCTGCAGCCTTGTTGTCTGTACAGACGATTTTTTTCATTCAATGGGCTAATGACAGTGGCATTGAAGGTGGTGTTGGCGGTTGGATTGGCTACTGGACTGGAACGAGGTTTTTGGAGGCACTGTTTAATAAGCCTGGGGCTGTCCTTGTCCTCATTTGCGTATACATGGTCAGCCTCATTTTGCTGACAGGCTTGCACCCCATCACATTTATCAGTGGGGTAGTGAGCTACATTGCAAAATGGATTGCAGGTCTCAAGGAGAAGAAAAAAGCGAAGTTCCAACAAGGTGCTAACGGTTCAGCGCTCAATCAGTTGCGCAAAAGGCATGATGAGGTGCTCTCTGAGGAGTCGGATGGTATCGAGGCAAAGCCGAAGCGATCGCGCAAGGCTGCAAGTAAGAAGAATACAGAGGTTGACCTTGATAATTCTGCCGATGTTGCTCAACCAGAGTTGCCGCTTAAGGAGATACCGGCTCCGCAGATTATTGATTCTTCACAGCGCAAGAAGCATAACGCAGATCTTGCGTTGAAGCCTTTTGAAAAGAAGCAGCCTGAACATACAGGGCTGTCCACGGATGAATTTGCTAACTATGAGCTACCAGGTTATGATCTGCTTGATATTCCTGAACATGATGAACCAGAGGAGGAAGCTGACACTGGAGAGTTGGTCGCTATTCAGAAAACAATTATTGATACATTAGGCGCTTTCGGTGTTGAAGTAACAGCGGGTAATATTACCAAAGGGCCGACAATTACGCGATACGAAGTCTACCCGAGTGCCGGCCTGCGGGTGAGCAGGATTACCCAGCTGGAAGCAGATATAGCACGTGCCACCAAAGCGGAGAGAATTAATATATTAGCTCCTGTTCCTGGCTCAGACACAGTAGGCATAGAGATTGCCAACCTCGATAAGGTGGCAGTGCCATTGCATGAATTACTCCAGGATCCGGAATTCACGAGCGCTAAAAAGAAGATCCCGCTCGCTCTTGGTAAAGACGTCTATGGTAATACGGTTGTTGGTGATTTGGCTGCAATGCCGCACCTGTTGGTGGCGGGCGCAACGGGAGCCGGTAAGTCTGTGTGCATCAACTCTATTATCACCAGTATTCTTTTCAAGTTTAGCCCCAACGAGCTGCGCTTTATTATGGTGGATCCGAAGGTGGTTGAAATGCAGATGTACAATTCATTGCCTCACCTTGCCGTGCCTGTGGTAACAGAGCCGACTAAGGTCGTTGCCGCGCTGCGCTGGGTTGTCAATGAGATGGAGCGTCGTTACCGTATGTTTGCTGAAGTGGGGGTGCGTAATTTCGATAGTTTCAATAAACGAGAAATACCTGTTCCAGAGGAGCCAGAGGCTGGTGAAACTGGTGAAGATGGCGAGGATGCTGAGCAGGAGGAATCCTACGATCAGGAGCACATAGATTCGATTGCTCAGGCGCTCACCGATGGCGAGCTGGGGCCGGCTGCAATGGATGGCTCAGATGATGAAGATGAAGAGGAGGTGATACCAGATCGAGTGCCTTACATCGTTATCATTATTGATGAGCTTGCTGACTTGATGCAGACGGCACCTGCAGATGTAGAAATGAATATTGCTCGTATAGCGCAGAAAGCACGTGCGGCAGGTATTCACCTCATTATTGCGACCCAGACCCCGCGTGCGGATGTTGTTACTGGTATTATTAAGGCTAATATCCCAAGTCGCATTGCGTTTCAGGTGTCTTCTAAGTTGGATAGTAGAGTTATTCTTGATGTCTCGGGTGCCGATAAATTAGTCGGTAAGGGAGACATGCTTTATCTGCCCCCAGGCTCTGCCAAATTGGAGCGTGCCCAGGGAGCCTTTATCGACGACGACGAGGTAGCTAAACTAGTGGATTACTGTTCTAATCAAGTAGACCAACAGTTCGAAAGCTCCGTGCAGCAACATATTGAAAATGCTGGCTGTGAAGGTGGTGACGAAGAAGTCTCCGATGCAGACGAGGAGACAGTGCAAAAGTGCCTAGAGGTCATTAGGCAGGAAAAGAAAGCCAGCACCTCATTGTTGCAGCGACGTTTACGTCTTGGTTATACTCGAGCGGCTCGTATGATGGATATTCTCGAGCAACGCGGAATCATTGGACCTGGTGAGGGGGCCAAGCCACGTGAAATCCTGATTAACGTTGGTCAGGATGAGGCTTAGAGGCCTTTGATTTCAAACCGATTCAGCGGGCTTCTATTTTTTCCAGGAATCTTTGAGGGCCACGGTGCGGTTAAAAACTACCGCGTCTCCAGCCACGTGGTCAGTTGCATCAGAGCAAAAATAGCCAACACGCTCGAATTGATAATTTGAGCCTTTGTCAGCATCAGCGAGGGATGCTTCAAGTTTAGCATCAGTGACCACAGATAGAGATTCTGGATTTAGGCAGCTGAGAAATCCGCCCTCAGCAGCATCAGGGTTTTCGGCTGAGAATAAGCGGTCATACAAGCGGATCTCTGCGGCGACTGCAGTTGCCGCATCTACCCAATGAATAGCTGCACGACACTTGATGCCTTCTGGAGCATCATTGCCGATCGTATCAGGGATAAACTCACATTGAATTTCAGTGATTTCACCCGCTTCGTTTTTATTAAAGCCTGTACATGTTATGATGTATCCACCTCTCAGACGGGCTGATCTTCCGGGGCCTAGGCGGAAGAACTTCTTGGGTGGGTCTTCCATGAAATCGTCACGCTCAATCCAAATCTCTTTGCTGAGTGAAACCATGCGTGTGCCTGCCTCCTTGTCAGCTGGATTGTTGGGCACTTCCACAAGCTCGCTATGACTATCAGAGGGCCAATTTGTCAGAACAACTTTGAGTGGGTCAAGTACAGCCATGCGACGCTGGGCAGTTTGGTTGAGCTGATCTCGAATTTCAGACTCTAAGATCGCCATATCGGTGACGCTATTGACCTTAGTTACTCCGCCGCGCTGGCAGAAGTTTCGGATGGCTGCAGCAGGGTAGCCGCGACGTCGCATTCCCGAAATGGTTAGTAAGCGTGGGTCGTCCCAGCCGCTGACGTGTCCTTCCTCAACAAGTTGAAGCAGCTTACGCTTACTCATGACCGTGTAGCTGAGATTTAAACGAGAGAATTCAATCTGACGTGGCACTGTGGGCACTGGGCAATGCTGGACAAACCAATCGTAAAGCGGACGGTGATTTTCGAATTCTAGGCTGCAGAGAGAGTGGGTAATATGCTCATGGGCGTCCTCCAGAGGGTGGGCGAAGTCATACATTGGGTAAATGCACCACTGGTCACCAGTGTTGTGATGGTTGGCATGCATGATGCGATACATTACCGGATCACGCATATTCATATTCGACGAAGACAGGTCGATTTTAGCACGTAGCACCATTGAGCCGTCAGCATGCTGACCGGCCTTCATTTCGTCAAAGCGTATCAGGTTATCCTCAATAGGCCGATCGCGAAAAGGGGAAGGGGTGCCTGGGGTGACGACATCACCACGGTTCTGCTTCATCTCATCTGGAGATTGTTCGTCCACATAGGCTAGGCCTGCATTGATCAAATGCTTGGCACAATCATAGAAAAAATCGAAGTAATTACTGGCAAAGTAAAGATCATTACCCCAGTCGAACCCAAGCCAGCGAACGTCGTTTTTGATGCTTTCGACATATTCGGCTTCCTCCTTCTCAGGATTGGTGTCGTCGAAGCGTAAGTGACAGCGGGCGTTGACGGCCTTATTCTCGAGCGCGATACCGAAGCTAATACATATGGCTTTGGCGTGACCAATGTGCAGGTAGCCATTGGGTTCAGGGGGGAAACGCGTGGTGATTGTATCGTGTTTTGCGCTTGCCAGATCTTTGGCAATTATTTCACGAATGAAGTCGGTGGTTTCTTTTTTGTCGGCTTTGCTCATCGGGCTCGAGATCGGCTTTGGTTTTATGGGACTGCGTGGATGCAGCGCGGCCGAGTTCTAAAGACCAATAGACTAAATCAAAAGCACAAACTCAGTCGGTTTTGCCTTCCCGAAGAAACTTTAGCGCAATTTCCATCACACGAGGATCTGAGGCGATGAATGTGTGATCAGTATCCATTACGTGAAACTCGTTCATGCCCTCAATACGGCCCCGCTCAACAGAGACGATGCCGTCGTTGTCTTTATCGAGAAGTCGCCGAAAGAAGGGGATGTTGCTCTGCTTGCCCATAATCACTGCAGAGTCAACTTGAGCTGGTAGTGGAGGACTATCGAGGGTCTTACTTCCCAGTGCTGCACCCGCTGGCCCCAAGGTGCATGCAAGTGCTCTGTAGCGTGATGCCCAGTCTACTATCTCACTGCCTTGGTTTGGTGGGGCTAGCATCACAATGCGGCCAGCCTGCCTAGCCGGAAGTATGTTCAATAATCTGCGGGCTAGCAATCCTCCCAGTGAGTGAGTCACAAAGTGGATCTTGCGTGTGCCCCCATGAAGCAGGATAGCCTCATGGATGAGCTCAGAGAGCTCCTCCATGGGTTTGCGGAATGAGGGATAGGGGACATTGATGGTGTGGTAGCCATTCTGGTGGAGGAATTCAGCTATCGGTTCCATGGCCCATAGGCTTCGCCATAGCCCATGTAGCAGGATAACAGCATCAGCATCGTTTTCACGTACCACCGACTGGTGCCAGGGCATTGGCATGCGCAATACGCCTATTCTGCGTAATTTGGATGGTGTTTGTATGCTGGGCACGAGCGAATGGAAAGGTGTAAAGTTGTTAACATATTAACAATAGTAATCGTATCAAATATCAATATTAGAGTATGTTTTTGATGGTTGACTACTTGTTCAACTATTAAATAATTAATGTAAATATATACATAACAATATACCTGTAAGTTGTTTGCTTATAAGTTTTAAGGTTTTTTTGGGTGGTGAAGCGTAATAGAGATGTGAATGTATCCTGTATACGCGGCTAACCTAGCCGATGGTTGTGTGGCAATTGGCACGCTAGTTGCTCACTGTATGATACATTTGGAATCATCCTCAGTCACGGTATCACGAACTGAGTGAATCGTCATTCTACTAATTTTAACTCAATCTCTTGCAGGCACTATGCACCTTATCAGCGAAGACGAAGCCCGCCGTATTTTTTTTCCAGTGGAGTCGAGACCGAGTCTTTCGCAATGGCGTAAAATGAGAGCGCGGCATGAATTGCCAGCTCTATTTTTGGAAAAGGGAACCTTTTATTGGACTGATGAGCTTGAGGATTCTCTCCGACGATTGGGCATGACGGGATTTGCCACACTAAGAGCATAATTGGGGTCCAAGCGTTTCAGGATACGAGTGGCGTGGTGTGACGCTTAGAGGTCGTAGAGGGGGCGAATGGCGGAGAGGGAAGGAATTGAACCAACCAGAGACCATAACAGCCTCTCAACGGTTTTGAAAACCGCGGCGGCCACCAGGCACGCTTCACTCTCCATGGGAGTCATCCTAGATTAGCACTTGTGCTTGTCAATGAGGAGATGGGTAGTTTTTTGTCGGAAAATCGGGGTTGCAATCATTTAGCGTTTAAGACATCTTAACTAAGTCATTGGGTTTATTTTCGCCCTATGATATTACCTTTTTTCCCGTTATTTCCCCAAGATCCTATGGCAGCAGAATACACCGAAGCAGATATTAAGTCCCTCGATTGGAAAGAACATATCCGAATGCGACCCGGTATGTATATAGGCAAGTTAGGAAATGGCACCAGTGCTGATGATGGTATTTATATCTTGCTGAAAGAGGCTATGGATAACTCGATCGATGAATTTGTCATGGGTTACGGTAACGAAATCAAAGTCGATATCGACGATGATAGCCGTGTTGAGGTCAGGGACTTCGGTCGTGGCATCCCTCTCGGTAAATTGATGGATTGCGCTGCAAAGATCAATACGGGTGCAAAGTATGATAGCGAGGCTTTTAAAAAGTCAGTGGGATTGAACGGAGTTGGTATCAAGGCGGTCAATGCGCTCTCAGAATTTTTTGAAATACAGGCATGGCGTGAAGGAGAGACCAAAGCCATAGAGTTCAGTAAAGGGGAGGTGATCGAGGAAATGAAAAAACCGCGTAAAGATGCTGAGGTGAACGGCACCCGCCTAGCCTTTGATGTCGACCGCAGTATTTTCCCTAAGAAAACCGCTTTTAAGGACAAGTATGTCGAGAAAATGTGTCGTTACTACGCCTACCTAAATCCAGGTTTGGCTGTTGTCTACAACGGAAAAAAGTTCAAGTCGAAGGATGGTCTGCTGGACCTTCTCAAGGAGGAGATGGAAAGCGAAGCTCTGTATGGCCCTATTCATTTGCGCAGTAAGGATATCGAGATTGCCTTTACCCACACGCCAGACAGCAGTGAGGAGTATTATTCCTTCGTTAATGGTCAGCACACCACCCAGGGTGGCACACACCTGGCTGCATTCCGTGGCGCTATTGTTGATGTAATTCGGAGCTTCTATAAAAAACAGTATAACCCCGCTGATATTCGTAATGGCTTGGAAGCTGCGGTGTTGGTCCGCATTGAAGAGCCTGTTTTTGAGAGCCAAACAAAAACAAAGCTTGGAAGCATGACGATTTCTCCAGACGGGGAGACGATCAAAACGTTCATCACCAATTTCCTTAAAGAGCACCTTGATAATTACTTACACAAGAATCCCAAGGAGGCGGATGCGCTTCAGAAGCGGATTGTGGCTTCTGAGAGAGAGCGCAAAGAGCTCTCTGGGGTAAAAAAAATCGCTCGCGAGCGTGCGCGCAAGGCAAAGGTGCACAACAAGAAATTGAGGGATTGCCGGGCCCACTTGACCAGCAAGCATAAGCGCGCTGCCGAATCCACAGTTTTTATTACCGAGGGAGATAGTGCCAGTGGCTCAATTACGAAGAGTCGTGATGTGGAAACACAGGCTGTGTTCTCGTTGCGTGGCAAGCCTCTGAATTCATTTGGACTCAAGCGTAAGGTTGTTTACGAGAATGAGGAGTTTAATCTGCTGCAGCACGCTCTCGATATCGAAGAAAGCCTCGAAACTTTGCGCTATAATAAAGTAGTCATTGCCACTGATGCTGATGTCGACGGTATGCACATTCGTTTGTTGTTGTTGACGTTCTTTTTGCAGTTTTTCCCTGAACTTGTTAGGGATGGGCATTTGTATATTTTGCAGACTCCTTTGTTTCGTGTGAGAAATAAAAAAGAAACGATCTATTGCTATGATGATGATGAGCGGGTGGCGGCACTCGACAAGCTGGGCAAGGCGGCGGAGATTACACGATTCAAGGGCTTGGGTGAGATCTCACCTGATGAATTCGCCTTCATGATCGGACCAGATATGCGACTGGATCCAGTGCTTATGGAGGAGGGCAAAGGCATCAAAGAGATGCTTGCTTTTTACATGGGCAAGAACACTCCCGACCGGCAGGAGTTCATCATCAAGAATCTGCGCGATGATGTAGATGCTGCATGATCAGGTCTGTTTATTGGGCTGAAAAAGGTCTGCATGTATCGTTGTGCGCGCGAATAAGCCGTGAATCTTGGCTTGTGATAGAAGCAGGTGTGTAAGTTCTGCGTTATAAAGCTTTTGGCTCGCAGGGATGCAATGCCTGTCGTTGTGATACGCTATGGTCTGTGTATTCAAAGTTGAGTTCTCTGCCTCCTTTGTAAGAGACTTCCGAAAGAGATATCATCCCAGTCTGCTGAGGTGAATGGTGTGAGATGACCGGACACAAAAAACCCGCCGTGTGGCGGGTGATTTAGAAAGAAAGTACGCAGACTGGGATTCGAACCCAGGACCAATTGGTTAAAAGCCAACTGCTCTACCAACTGAGCTACCTGCGCCTTGATTGGATTTCTTTGTCTTGCTTTGCCGAGGCAAACTTGGGACGGGGCGCAAAATACGTACAGCGGGCATTTAGGCAAGAGAAAATTGAACGTTTTTATATGTTTTTATCTTGGTTGGTGAATGTAGCTATTCTTTAGCTTATTTTACAGTCGCCAGATGGAGTGTTCTTGGTGGTGGAATCGATCAGCTGGATAAGAAGAAAGAGCGAGTTTCTACTTGTCAGATAAGCGATTGGGCCATATGGGTTACCCATCAGCTCTGCGAGACGGTCGGGGGTGGGTCATCAGACCCACTCTTTTTTGTCTCGGTGTTCTGGTAGACATAAATTTGTCCCGTAAGACTGGTGATTCCTGAGAATTATCGGACATCATTTTTAACAACATTCAATCAATCAATCATTCAAAGCCATGACTAACGACATCGTCGCACTCATTGATTACTACGAAAAAGAAAAAGGTATCGACCGTGATAAGGTTCTTGCCGCTCTCGAGTTCGCCTTTATCTCAGCTTATCGTAAGATGGTACCAGGTGCTGACGCCATTGAGGAGCTGCATGCTGACGTAGATACACGTAAAGGTGATACTAGCATTCACGCTACTCTGAGCGTGGTTGCAGATGACGATTACATTGACAAATTTAACGAGGTGCCTGTCTCCGTAGCACGCAAAAACAAACCTGACGCTGAGTTGGGTGATACGGTAGCATTTAATGTTACCCCTAAGAACTTCGGGCGCATTGCAACTCAAACTGCTAAGCAAACCATGATGCAACGTCTGCGCATGGCTGAGAAGGAGATGATTTATGACGAATACAAGGATCGTGCAGGCGACATTGTAAGTGGCACGGTGCGTCGCTTTGAGAAAAGTGATGTGTTGATTGACCTCGGTAAGTTTGAGGGACGTATTCCATCACGCGAACGAGTCGTCACAGAAGAATACAACATTGGTGATCGTATTCGTGTTTATGTCGTTGCAGTAGAAAATGAGGCACGTGGCCCTGAAATCATCTTGTCTCGCAGCCATCCTAATTTTGTTCGTCGCCTATTTGAATCTGAAGTAGCAGAGATTGCTGACAGTACTGTAGAACTTCGCGGTATTGCTCGTGAAGCAGGTTATCGCACCAAGGTCGCGGTTTCCAGTAATGATGATAAGGTAGATCCAGTAGGCGCTTGCGTTGGCTTGCGCGGAGCCCGAGTAAAGAATATCGTCCGTGAACTCAACAATGAGAAGGTGGACATTATTCGTTGGAGTGATGATCCTGCTGAATTTGTAGTAGATGCACTCAAGCCCGCTAATATTCGTACCATCAACCTTGATAAGGAAAACAAGATCGTGTCCGTTACTGTTGACGAGGAAGAACTCAGCAAGGCAATTGGTCGCCGTGGTCAAAATGCCCGCCTCAGTGCCAAGCTGATGGGTTGGGATGTTCAAGTCAGCAAGGATGAGACACAACATGAACAATTTGAAGAGCGCGTTACTGATGCAGCTCATAACTTAGCTGAACAGCTAGAGATCAACGATGAAATGGCAGATAAGCTCTTTAGGGCAGGTGGTGCCAGCATTGATCTAGTGGCTCAAATGCCCGCCGAATATATTGCACAGGCGTTAGAAGTTGATGAGGAACAGGCTGCAGTTATTCTCTCTAAGGCAGTGCCAGCGGCAGCTGAGACAGCTTCCAGCGAAGTCCCCACACCTGAGCAAGAGGATGCACCTGAAGCAGTTGATGAGCCTGTGGAGGAAACTCCAACGGAGTCAACAGATGCAATTGATGATGCGGCCGAGCCTAAGGCAGAAAGCACCGAGGCCTAGCCCCTCACTCAATCTTTCATTACGATACTCAATTTACCCCAACAATTTACCCCCACCACTCAACACTCAGCATGGCAGAATCAAGCGACATACCTAAAAAAAACAAGGAAAGCCTCGATCTTATTAGCGACACCGATAAAAAATTATCACGTCGTGAGCGGCAACGTGTAGAGGCATCCAAGGTAAAGACCGTGGATGACAAAAAAAAGGAGGCTCTTGATATTTTTGAAGAGGAAGGTGGCGAGAAGAAGACTTCAGTTATCCGCAAGAAAGGTGGCGATAAAAATAAGCTTCCTGCTATATCTAAAGTCATCGACAAGGATCATGATGATTTTGAAGCGGGTAAATCAGCTCCAGTAGCAGATGTTGAACAAGTAGCTAACGATGATGAGGTGGCTTCCGAAGGTGGTGCAAAATCAGGTAATGTGATCACTATCAAACCTCCAATCATTGTTAGCGATTTGGCTGATTTGATGGACCTGAAGTCATTTCAGCTGATGGCGGACCTGATTAAGCTGGAAGTTTTTGTGGCTCCTCACCAGGCAATCGAGCCTGAGATTGCCGAGAAGCTATGTGAGATGCATGGTTTTACTTTCGAGCGTGAGAAGCGTGAAAAAGGTGCTGGTGTGCACAAAGAGAAGAAGAAGATCAAGGAGCCTAAGGCAAAGAAGATTGAGGAGGAAGACGAGGAAACTCTCGAATATCGTGCTCCAATCATTACGTTCATGGGACACGTTGATCATGGTAAGACTTCATTGTTGGACTTTGTCCGAAAGAGTCGGGTGACATCTGGCGAAGCTGGTGGGATTACCCAGCACATCGGAGCCTACCGCGTCGAACACGAGGGTCGTCCGATAAGCTTCATCGATACTCCTGGTCACTCTATATTTACTGAAATGCGTGCTCGCGGTGCAGACGTTACCGATATTGTAGTGCTCGTTGTTGCCGCCGATGACGGCATTATGCCTCAGACCATCGAGGCGATTGAGCATGCTAAGAAGGCGAAGAAGACGATCATTGTTGCCATTAACAAATGTGACATGCCGGGTGCTGACACGACTCGTGTGAAAACACAACTTATGGAGCATGAACTCCAGCCTGTTGATTTTGGAGGTAATGTTGAATGTGTGGAAGTCTCAGCAGTCACTGGCCAAGGAATGGATGAGCTTATTGAGCTGATGGCTTTGCAGGCAGAAGTTTTGGAGCTGAAAGCAAACCCTCGTGCTAATGCTCGGGCTTCAGTCATTGAGGCGAGCGTGCAAGCAGGTAAGGGGCCTACTGCTACAGTGATGGTTCAGGCTGGAACCTTAAAGGTAGGGGTGCCATTTATTTGTGGCCCCTATGCAGGTAAGGTGAAGACGATGCTCAATGATCTCGGTGAGCAGGTCAAGGAAGCTGGTCCAGCTACGCCAGTAGAAATTATCGGTTTTGCGGAGCTACCCCACGTTGGTGATGAGCTCGTGCAAATGAAGAATGAGCGTGCTTCCAAAAAACTCTCTGAGGAGCGTCTCGAAGATAAGCGTAACGCGCGTCTCGTTCGTCCAAAGAAAAGTCGTATGGAGGACCTAATGTCTATGGTCGAGGGTGATAACACGATTCAACTTAAGATCATTCTCAAAGGTGATGTGCAGGGTTCTGTGCAAGCTATTGAAAATGCTATCAACGAAATCAAGAGTGATAAGGTTGAGCCTCGCTTCATCAAATCAGCTGCTGGAGCTATCACTGAAAATGATATTTTAATGGCAAGCTCATCGGATGCTGTTGTTTTAGGATTCAATACGAAAGTGGAAAGCAATGCCGTAAGGGCAGCGAAACGTGAAGGCGTCCAAGTGAAACTCTTCTCCATTGTCTACGAGCTCATTGACACTGTCGAAGAGGCTATGCTTGGTCTCCTCGATCCACTTACCCGTGAGACCATCATTGGCCACGCAGAGGTGAAACAAGTCTTCAAGGTGCGTCGTGGTCGTGCTGCTGGCTGTATCGCCAAAGATGGCAAGGTTACCCGCACGGCACATGCTCGTGTATTACGTGGTGGGGTTCCTGTTTTTGATGGTAAGATGTCGACATTACGTCGTCACCAAGACGAAGTTGATGAGGTTAAGCAAGGTATCGAGTGTGGTATTCGCTTGGGTGAATTCGATGAATATGAAGAGGGTGACATCATTGAGTGTTACATCCTCGAAAAAGTTGAGCAGACCCTGTAATTGGTATCTTTAGACTATCGGTCATTACTAGTAATTCATGAGTCAGCGTCTAGATAGAATCAATGAGTTGTTGCGGCGTGAAATAAGCACGGTGCTACAACGTGATTTTGAGTTTGGCGGTGCGCTTGTTACGGTAAGTGGCGTAGATATCACGCAAGATCTGCGTGAAGCAAAGGTCTTTGTTGGTGTGCTTGGTGGTTATGGAGGCAAGGTGATTGAACAACTTGGCCAGAAGCGTGGCTTAATTCAAGGTCGCGTCGCCAAGCGGGTAGTGCTTCGCTGCACGCCCAGATTAGATTTTCGCTTGGACAGTTCTGCAGCTCGTGGTGTTGATATGATCAATGTCCTCGATGAGGTTGATAAGATCCCTAAGGCTCCTCCAGCTGAGGATGATGATGAGTAGGATGCTTGCCTTGCTAAGTCGCATGAGAGACTCGGTTAGCCTGCTTCTTGTTCCTCGGTGAATTCTCCGGGTAGTTCCTCAAGTAGTTGTTGGTAGCGCTCTATGTCAAAGTCGCGTTTGTCGACGTACATACGATTAGATTCATCTGCCAAACAAATAGCGATGAGCTCTTTCGCTTGATCAGGGCTGAGCTGCTCCTGCTCTACGAGCCGATCAAACGTAGATTTCACATAGGTCGTTTGAGTTGATTCTAGTTGCTGGTCTACCGCTGGCAGCAGAGATTCGATCAATGATTCGTCATTCATAAATTAGTATGGTTAGTCCAAGGATTGTATTCCCTTGGAATGCTCGCTTGGAAGGACATTCGCTCACCACTTCGTGGGTGGTCAATGACGAGTTGCCAAGCATGGAGCATTAGCCTGCCGGGTTGCACAGATTGCCGATTGGGTTTGGCGTAAATGGGATCTCCTAAAATCGGCGTGCCGATGTGAACCATGTGGACTCGTATTTGGTGAGTTCGGCCAGTGTGTAAATCACATAAAATCAGGCAGGTGTCGTCATCAGCTTGGTGGAGCACTTGGTAGTCTGTGATGGCTGACTTGCCACTGCCTGGATTTACCACTGCCATCTTAAGTCGGTTCACCGGGTGGCGGCCAATGTGAGTGAAGATGCTGTCTTTGTCTTTTCCGGGGGTGCTTTGGACTACAGTAAGATAGCGCTTTTCTGTGGTGCGATCATGGAATTGCTTGACCAGTGATTGCAAAGCTTCGTTGTTTTTTGCAACAATGATGCATCCTGATGTGTCTTTATCAAGCCGGTGCACGATGCCCGGTCGCTGAGTTTCTTCGGTTGCTGCTAGCCCTCCTTTGCAGTGGTGTAGTAATGCGTTCACTAAGGTGCCGCCGGTGTTTCCAGTTGCAGGGTGAACCACCATTCCGTGTGCTTTGTTAACCACGATGATGTCATCATCTTCGTAAAGTAATTCAATAGGTATATCCTCTGGCTGTGCTTCGAAGCTTTTTTCTGCAGGAATGGAAACCGAAATGCGATCTCCGCTGCTAACCTGCTGCTTTGCCTTTGCTCGACCCTCGTTGAGAAGAATGTCACCAGATTTGATCAGTGCCTGAATACGTGAGCGCGAAAGCTCCGGTAAGCGGGTAACCAGGAACTGATCAATCCGTTGCGGATCGATACAGTCCACTTCAATATTCATATGCCAGATTATGAAGGACAGCCTCTGTGTTTGCAATTTAGTAATTGGAAATTAGGATGGTTATGTGAGTAGCTTTTCTCTCGGGCAAAAACGTGCTTTTACCTCTGCTTTTGCAGCGGTCGTGTTGCACGTGCTGGTCTTTGCCTTATGGATGGCCGTAATCATGATGGATTTACCAGTGTTTGCTTACCAGCCCTCCAAGGTCGGAGTGAGAGCTGATCCTGAAGTAACCGTTGTCATGCTTCCCTATGTTAAGAAGCCAGATCCAGTGATTCGGGAAATCCCCAAGCCAAAGCCTATACTTGAGCCTGAATCTGAGCCGAAAGAAGAGGTGCAGGCAACACCGAAGAATAAGCCTCTGTTGCCTGAGCTGGATCCAGATGAGTCCGAAAAAATCAAGCCGCCAAAGCAACGTTTTGCACGCACTACAGCAGCTCAAGAAGGTGTTCCTGATGCTGATACAAATATCCTAGGAGAGAGGGATACCCGAGCTGCCTCTGAGTTGCCAGCGACACTCGGTGCTATATCTGATCGTCCTGCTCAAGAGGGTGTGGCACCACTTTACCCGGGGCATATTGAGACGGTGAACAGAACTTATCAAGAGGGCTCACTGGGCAGAGATAAAAGTGGAGAGCTTACTGAGGTGCCACAGGAAGCCAGTGCTAGCAGTGGTGCCAAACTGGGGAGGAAGCCAGACTCATCAAGCAAGTCACTAGCTGAGGGAGTATCACCTCCTGAGGCTCAAAATACACATCTTGCGCTTGGGGAGAAAAAACCCACTCAACAAGTAGGTCAAGATGCTGACGATAGCATGGAAAGTACCAAAAAAGAGAACCCGAAAGATAACCGGCGTAAAGAAGAGGATGCTAACAAAATTGCCAAAAAAGAATCAAAAAAGGAGTCGGCAAAAGAATCTACAAAAGAAGCAGAAACAAACTCGAGTGATGGAGGCGTAGAGCAGGACCCGAAAAAAGATGGATTTAGCGGATACTCAAGGCAAACGAGGGTGACGGGGTCAATTACTCGGCAGGGAAAGAGTGCTCTTAATGTACGCAACTCAGCACTGGGACGTTACCAGGCCCTCATTAGTAAGGCGGTGGAGCTCCAGTGGCGGCGTAACTGTGAACAGCACCGTGATCATATTGTGCCTGGAGTCATTTCGATTCGTTTTTATGTGGATGAGAATGGAGGAGTCTCTGGTATAAAATTTCAGGAAGTGATTGGGGCGAACTTCATTGAACGTGGCTTTACTCAGCGTGCACTGAGACAGGTTGAGCTTCCTGAAATGCCGCAATCTGTGCAAGAAGAGTTGAAAGGTGAGTCTCTTGAGTTAATTTATAACTTTTACTTTTAGCGGGGCTACGTGCTGAGTTGCATGCGCATTGGGGTTAAAAATAACGATTTCCCGCTGGATTATTGGCGGGTGAGGGTGCATCACATTGCAAGTTCATATCACATACTATGCATATACTCATGAATAATACGGAGCCTGCCGCCTGGGAGGTGGTGTGGAATTTCTTCCGCCAGGGCGGATGGTTTATGATCCCCATTCTTGCGTGTTCGCTGGTTGCTGTATCGGTGGTGGTCTACAAACTGATGACCTTAGGGAAGGGCTTGATTATACCCGCAGCTTTAGAAGCTGATGTAGATAGAATTGATCTGAAGGCAGAAGCGGGAGAATTGACTAACCTTGCGTCGCGCTGCCAATCTGGGGAAAGCTCCTTGGCTAGGTTGTGCAGTGTGGCATTTGACGCCACGGACCAACATCAGGGGGAGGTCCAAGAAGCGGTGCAGTCTGCTGCGCGCGAGGAAATAGTCAACATGCACAGCGGCATGCCTATTTTAGAGGTGGTCATTACGATTGCTCCACTTCTTGGCTTGTTGGGGACGACCAGTGGTCTAGTGCTCGTCTTTGCTAATGTAGGTCAGGGTGCAGACCCGGCCAAGGTGGGGCAGGGTATTGCGATGGCGCTCAATACTACGGTGGCAGGTCTTGTGGTTGCCGTTCCAACAGTCATTGCTCACAGTCACTTTAACCGTAAAATTGAAACCATGGCAGCTCGATTAGAGGTGATTATGGGTAAGGTGGTGGCTACATGCCAACAGTTCAAAACTCAATAAGCCATTACCAAGCCGCTCTGTGGAGTTCCAAAGACCTATTCGTAAAATACCGGCGGTGCCGATCATCCCTTTGATCGACATCTTGGCGATTTTGTTGATTTATTTTGCAGTGTCAACTGACCCCAAGAATAAGCGGCCAGTGATGCATATTGAGCTAGCCTTGGCTCAGGACAGCGCCACTGTCGAAGTGGTTGAACCTGCGGCTGTCCTGACAATCCAAGCAGACGGAAGCCTCACACTCGATGCAACCCGCATTCAGCAGGGCATGTTAGTTGACTATCTCAAAGTTTTCCGTGACAAGTTTCCGGAGCGCAAACTTGAACTGGAGCCAGATAAGGGAATCCCGCTTGAGCGTTTTATCCAGGTGCAAAATGCTCTCATTGAAGCCGGAATAAATCCGAGAGATGTTCCGTCGCGGGTGAAAATACCTGAGTCTGTCTTGAAATAGGGAGCCAATCTAGAAAACTCATTCACTTAATTAATAGAAATCATGATCTTAGAAATTACACAGTATGGAAACCCTATCTTGCGCAAAAAGTGCAGTAATGTTGAGGCCGTCGATGATGATGTTCGCAAACTGGCAGATGATATGATCGAAACGATGGAGGATGCTCATGGCGTTGGCTTGGCGGCCCCTCAAATCGATAAGGATATTCGCATGGCAGTTGTTGATGTGTCCCACGATCCTGAGTGTGTTTCCTTTCTAAAAGTCAATGGTGCGGACGCCAAGATGGAGGATGTTATGCCGCTTGTATTTATAAATCCAGAGCTTGAATTAGATGGGCCTCGCGAAATTGAGACAGAGGGCTGCCTCAGTATTCGTGATATTCAGGCTAAGGTGAAACGACCAAGTATTGTAAGAGCGTCACTACCACAACTTGACGGATCCGTGCTTGAAATTGAGGCCGATGGACTACTCGCACGGGCATTGCAGCACGAGGTTGATCATTTGAATGGTATACTCTTTGTTGATCGCATCAGCCCAGCAGCAAAAGTGAGTGTTAAGCGCAAGTTGAAACGTTTGAGTAACTAAAAGTTTTGATGTCGATATGCTGATTGCTTGCCTGATCTTTTTGAATTTTCTAGAATCAACACGTGGCAGACAAACACGAGGGTAATTACAGCCAACTTGAGGGGCTTAGTGTCAATGTTGATGATATCGTCTACATGCCTACTCTCGATGCGCCCGCTGATAAGCCACACCCATTTGTTTATTTCATTACTATTCACAATGAGTCTACCGAGAGGGTGCGGATTCTCGGAAGAAAGTGGATTATACGCGAAGGTTGTGGTGAAGTTACCGTCGTAGAGGGTGATGGTGTGGTGGGGCAGTCTCCAGTGCTAGAGCCTGGTGATGATTTTTCATACAACAGTTATCATGTTACGAAAACAAACGCAGATGTAAACGGCGCTTTCTTCGGAACAACGGCAGCAGGAGACAAGATCCGAGTAAGGATGCCAGACTTCAGGCTCGAGCTGCCCGATTGGGTGTGAGTCGCTAAACTTGCGTTCAGAGACGCAACATGGAGTCAAGTCTACTTGTGTGACCCGTCACAATGGGCGCCGTTTTTCGAGGCCTTACACATGCACCAGAAGATTTTCTTTTTCTCTTCAACAACTAATTTGATCGGTGAGAAGCCAGTCCCTTTGTGCGCGCCGTCACAGAAAGGCTGATTTATTGATAATCCACATGAACACCAGAAGTAGGTCCCTGGCTCTACTTCTTGGGACAAGGGCTTGTTACCGCATGATTGAGGTTGATCCATGGACGACATGCTAACGAATACCTTGTTGATGGCAAGACGAGATGCGTCAGTTTTAGTTGATCGATGTTTTGATTTACTCAGATTCCTTGACACTTGGTTCGACGTGCTTGGTTTTGCGCTGAGGCCATCCGTGGGCTAAAAACTGAGCCATGCGTGGGAACAGAATGAGGTGGAACGGCAAGCATACGCACCAATAAAGGCGCCCTAACAGACCTTTTGGTCGGAAGGTTGCGGTTTGATGAAGTTGCCCATTTATAATCCTGAATTCTAACCATGCCTCGCCAGGAACTTTCATTTCAGCATAAAGCGCGAGACGCCCTGCATCTCGATCGGCTACAATGACGCGCCAGAAGTCGAGAGCATCACCCGGCTTGATATCCCCAAGGTTTTCGTCGCCACGTCGCATACCAATGCCGCCAATCATTTTGTCAAAGAAACCACGTAATTTCCACGCCCAAAACATACTCGGCCAGCCATTTTTACCACCCAGCTCCCAGAGTGCATCGATTACCTCATCGCGGGGGGCTTTGAGCTCTATTACTTGGGCGTCACTCACGATGCCATGTTCAGGAATACGAATATTTTTGATTTGTTGTGGACTCAGCTCGCCAGATGATAGTGCGCCATACCAACTTGATGGTACTCGGTTCTGGGCAATAATAGAAAGGGCTCGCTTGATTGCCTCATCATAGCTGATGAGCTCTAGAGGTAAAATTTCACGTATCGATTTTTCGCGACAAATTGTTTCCATGTGCAGGCTGCCGACCAGCGCTTTGGCGAGTTGAAAGTTTGTAGATGTAACCAGGCAGAGCCAGTAGGAGGAGAGCTGTGGAGTGAAGAATGGAACGGGGATGATGAAGCGAGTTAGGCCACGAGTTTGAGCGTAGCCAAGAAGCATGTCACGGTAGGTGAGTAACTCAGGCCCTCCTATGTCATAGGATTTACCTAGGCATTCGGACTGTTCACTGACACCAATAAGGTAATCGATTACGTTACGGATGGAGATTGGTTGGCAGAGAGTTCTGGCCCATTTTGGGGTGATCATGAAGGGGAGTTTCTCGGCTAGATCACGAATAATCTCAAAGGAAGCGGATCCAGATCCAACGATAATCGAAGCACGTAGGGTAGTAAGAGGTATTTCTGACGATTGGAGTATTTCATACACCTTATTTCGAGAAGCGAGGTGCTTGGAAAGCACGCTGCCTTCTGGCATTTCTGGTAATAAGCCCGAAAGATAGATGATTTGTTGGCATGGGCTGTTTTTAATCCAGGTTTTGAAGTGCTCAGCGCATTGGCGCTCATGGTCACTGAAGCCTTCACCAGCTCCCATTGAGTGGATCAAGTAATAGGCGACGTCAATATCATCAGGGCAGGGAGTCTGTTCATCGGGTGAATTGAGGAAATCTAGTTCGATAATACTAAGCCGATTTCCAAAAAGATTACAAAGTTCAGCGGGCAGTCGATCTTTGTTGCGCACGACGGCAATAGCATCATGATCGGTTTCACTGAGTGCCGAGAGCACGCGCAGGCCGATGTAGCCGTTTGCTCCAGTAATGAGATACTTCATGGATACTTTTATTTATATATCCTAGAGATGAAAAACACCATGGCAAAAAAATGACCCCCGAATCTCTTATAGATAAGGGGGTCGTGTTGAATAAAGGTGGTCCGTTAAGCCTCAGCAGCATCTAAAATTTGGTTCAACACATATGGCAGAATACCTCCAGATAGGTAGTAATCGACTTCTGCTGGTGTGTCGATGCGCACGATAAGCGCTACGTCGAAGCTTGAACCATCTGATTGGGTCACAGTGAGAGTAGCGTCCTGCATGGGTGTGAGTTCGCCAGCAAGGCCAGTGACCGAGAAGGTTGCATCGGCTAATCCCGCGAGCTTGTCGTAATCAGCCTTGTTCTTGAAGTTGAGTGGTAACACTCCCATGCCAATAAGGTTGGAACGATGAATGCGCTCAAAGGACTTGGTGATAACTGCGGAGACACCCAGAAGACGTGTGCCCTTGGCTGCCCAGTCGCGGGATGATCCCATGCCGTAGTCTTCGCCTCCAATTACAATGAGGTCAGTGCCGTCGGCTTTGTAGGCCTGTGCGGCATCATAAATGAAGGATGGTTTGCCACCTTGCTTCGCTGCGATCTCTTGGTCAGGTGCGGGGACATCAGATGGGCCAAAATATTGAGTGTAGCCACCTTCTGTGCCATCACACATTAAGTTTTTGATGCGAACGTTGGCAAAGGTTCCACGCGTCATGACGCGGTCATTTCCACGGCGTGATCCAAAGGAATTAAACTTTGCTTTCTCGACACCGTTTTCGAGTAGGTATTGTCCAGCTGGTGAGGTGGGAACAATTGCGCCAGCAGGGGAAATATGATCTGTGGTTACGGAATCTGCAAAGATTCCCAGTGCTCGTGCATTGACTACGTCCTTCGCTTCAGTTGCTGGAGTGCGTGAGAAACCGTCGAAGAAAGGTGGGTTTTGAATGTAGGTGGAATCGTCATCCCAGCCAAAGGTTGGGCCTGTAGATGATTGGATATCTACCCAGTTCTGATTCGCACTATCGAGATCACTGTAGAGCTTGTTGAACACTTCAGGAACAAGAGCCGCATCAATGACTTCTTTGAGCTCATCAGTGGTAGGCCAGATGTCCTTGAGATAAACAAGATTGCCGTCTTTGTCGGTGCCGATCGGGTCGTTGGCGAGATCGAGGTCAACACGACCAGCGATAGCGTAGGCAACAACGAGTGGCGGTGACATGAGGAAACTAGCACGGACTGAACCGTGGACACGAGCTTCAAAGTTTCTGTTTCCAGAGAGTACGGAGGCTGTAACTAGATCACCTTCTTTGATGGCATCCTCGATTTCTGGGGCAAGGGGGCCAGAGTTGCCAATGCAGGTGGTGCAACCATATCCGACTGTTTGGAATCCGAGTTGATCAAGTTCTTTCTGGAGATTGGTAGCATTGAGGTAATCGGTAACAACTCGTGAGCCTGGTCCAAGCGATGTTTTCACATAATGGGCGACACCTAGACCAAGCGCATTGGCTTTTTTGGCAACAAGACCAGCCGCAAGCATTACGCTTGGGTTGCTGGTGTTGGTGCAGGAAGTGATGGCGGCAATCAAAACACTACCGTGTTTGAGCTGAAGTTGGTCATGAGCTGCTTTCGCTTGAACAGAGGTCCCAGCTTCTTCAAGTAGTTCAGCCCCCGTGGCAGAGAAACCAGCTGGGGCATTGAGCTCAAGGTCGATGGAGATATTGCGTGAATCGGTGTCACGCTCATAGCCACCGTCAGCGACAGGGGCTGTGAAAAGCTGATTGAATTTATGACCTAAATTGGTGACGTCAATGCGATCTTGCGGCCGCTTGGGTCCTGACACAGCAGGCACAACACTCGCCATGTCAAAGTCGAGTGAGACAGAGTAATCAATATCGCCTTTTTCAGGGATTCCATACATCTCCTGAGCCTTGAAGTAGTTCTCCACAGTGGCGCAGGTTTCATCAGAGCGGCCAGTACCTCTCAGGTAATTGAGAGTCTCATCATCAATAGGGAAGAAGCCCATAGTGGCCCCGTATTCTGGTGCCATGTTGGCAACGGTAGCGCGATCTGGTAGGCTGAGAGACTTTGCCCCAGGTCCGTAAAACTCAACAAACTTGCCAACGACACCATGTTCGCGGAGTAACTGGGTAATGCTGAGTGTTAAGTCGGTAGCGGTCACTCCTTCAGCGAGTTCTCCAGCGAGGTGAACACCGACAACCTCAGGAACGAGGAAGGTAACGGGCTGGCCAAGCATACCTGCCTCAGCCTCAATGCCACCCACACCCCAGCCAACAACACCAAGTCCGTTAATCATTGTGGTGTGGGAATCTGTTCCAACAAGTGTATCGGGGTAATAAGTGCCTTCTTTTTCAAGCACGCCCTTAGCTAAATATTCGAGGTTCACCTGGTGGACGATACCTATTCCAGGAGGCACAACTCCAAAAGTATCAAAGGCTTGTTGGCCCCATTTGAGGAACTGATAGCGTTCTTTGTTGCGGATAAATTCGATTTGCAGGTTGCGATCTAATGCTTGCTGAGAGCCGGCAAAGTCGACCTGCACAGAGTGATCGATTACCAGATCAACAGGAACTAGTGGTTCGACAACAGAGGCGTCTGCACCTGCTTCTGCAGCAGCATTACGCATGGCTGCAAGGTCCACGACGAGTGGAACCCCCGTAAAATCCTGCAACACAACTCGGGCGACGGTGAAGGGGACTTCGTAGGTGCCTGGATTGCCTGCGTTCCAGCCAGCAAGGTTTTGAACATCTTGTTCTTGAACTTTACGGCCGTCGCAGTTTCGCAACAGAGATTCAAGGACGATGCGGATGGAGATGGGGAGACGGGAGATTTTTCCGAGTCCAGCTTCTTCGAGTGCTGGAAGAGAGTGGTATTTACCCTCGGTGCCGGAGCCTGTTTGGAATGTACGGATTGTATTCATGGGAAGTTGATTCACAGATGTTAATGTGGCGGGGATGTAAAAACGTTGAAGCCCAGACACTATAATGATGAAACCTACCGGGAGGGGTAGGCGGGGGGAGAATAATGGTGCGGCGAACTTTGTCAAGAAGTCACGGCAATGCTCTGATACTGGGCTATTCTCAGAGCTGTGGAGATATTACAGTCACAGCAGCTCGAGATGGAATTGTTACAGGATTCCAGAAAAACGGAGGTTTTGTGACGCGTTGCGAATTGAGCTTATCGTTGGTAATAATATCGAGCTGTTTCTTGGTGAAATGACGGTCGAGGATATTTACATTAGACTCGTCATTAATGTAGAGAGAGCGCGGATCGATATTTGCTGAGCCGATTATGCATAATAAATCATCGATAACCATGACCTTGCAGTGAATCATTGATGGGCGATATTCGTAGATGTAAACACCTGCTTTGAGTAGTTTGTGGTATTGGTAAATAGAAAGATGTCTCAGTGGCCAGGCGTCGGTGTGCTCCCAAGCAAAGATAATTTCCACATGTACTCCACGATTTCGAGCATTGATGACGGCCTTCATCATTGCTCGGTCAAAGAAAATATAGGAATTCTTGATGATGATGTTTTTTCGAGCAGAAGCTATCGCTTGACGGTAAATGTGTGGAATGGCGTAGTTTTTTTCGATGGGAGAGGCATTGTATGCCTGTGCTTTCATTGTTCCTGTTTTTTGGAGAGTTGGGTAGTAATGGTTGCCGGAGAGCGTTTTGCCGCCGCACTTGACCCAGTTTTGATCAAAGTTCTTCTGTAGCTGTGCAACCACAGGTCCCGTCAATCGGTAATGCGTCTCTCGCCAGTGTGCTGGGCTTTGTGCGTCGCCCATCCAAAAATCAGCCACGCCACAGCCTCCTGTGTATCCGACCCTTCCATCAATCACCATGATTTTGCGATGGTCACGGACATTGAAGCGCAGAAGGTTTCTGAGATTGAGTGGGTGATAGAGTCGGACATCTACACCCGCCTTGACCATTTGCTGGTAATTTGAGTTTCCCATGTTCAAAGCACCCACAGAATCGAGTATGACATGGACTTTCACCCCAGCTCGGGCGCGCTCGCAAAAAGCACTGACAAACTGGTTTGCCATTTCGCCCTTGATAAAAAGGTAGGTCTCGAAGGTGATACTCTTCTGGGCAGATTTGATATCGCCAAGCATCGAGGGAAAAATCTCATCGCCATTGACGAGTATTTCAACGTGATTGCCATCGGTCCATGGAGCCTTGACCGCTTTCGTTGAGGCTTCCTCAAAGGCATTGCTCCCAACGGCTGCGAGTCGATCGACAGGTTGCTTCATTTCCACAAGTAGTCCGCGAACACACGATGAACATAGCAAGCTGAGCCCGATTGCAGTTATGCATGGTAGGGTAAGCGGAACTTTCATGAGGAAATGAGGCTGTTAAAGCTAGGTGTGGCTTCGCAGATGACTTTCAGCTTAAGTAGACAGAGATAAAAATACAAGTAATCTCAATGTTCGATGGATTTCTGCCGTTATTTGGGCTAAACGGCGACGTGGATAATATTATCATCAAAGGTGCAAGGCAGCACAACTTACGTAATATAGATGTAAATATTCCACGTGGCAAGTTGGTGGTAGTTACGGGTCCGAGCGGGAGTGGTAAATCATCACTCGCATTTCATACCTTATATGCAGAGGGTCAGAGGCGATATGTAGAAAGCTTGAGCGCTTACGCGCGGCAGTTTCTCCATCAACTCGATAAGCCCGATGTTGACTCAATTGAGGGCCTCAGCCCGTCAATAGCTATTGAGCAGCGAAGTGGCGGGGTGAATCCTCGCTCAACCATCGCGACAGCCACAGAAATTTATGATTACCTCCGCATACTCTATGCGAGTGCTGGTATTCCACACGACCCTGCTACAGGCGAAAAATTGGTGAAAATGACGGCCCAAGACATCATCGAATGTTTAGCTGCTTTCACTGAGGGGACTAAGATCGTACTGCTTGCCCCGATCCCGCTTCAAGAGGCTGCAGATGTGACGATCTTAGTTGAGAATTTGCAACGTCAGGGATTCGTGCGCTTGCGCGTCAACGACGAGCTATGTGAGCTAGATGAGGTCGTCTCTACTTGGCCAGCTAAGTTGAAGAATATCGAGGTGGTGGTCGACCGCTTGGTTATAAGAAAAGGAGTGGAAAGCAGGTTGGCGGACTCGATAGAGACGTCCCTCAGTATTTGTGGCAGCCAGCTTAGTTGCTTGGTTAAAGAGTCAGGGGATGATGATTTTTCTGTGATCTCTTATTCGACTAGTTTTCGTAATCCAGAAACTGGTTTTGTGTTACCTGCATTAACGCCCAAGCATTTCTCATTCAATTCCAGCCATGGAGCATGTCGATTATGTCATGGCTTAGGCACAGAATTATCCTGTGATCCCGAGCTCTTAGTTCCCGATGCTACAAAATCGATTGCTCAAGGTGCGATCGTAATGTGGAAAAGCAACAAGCGCAAAAAGACTATGCAAGATAAGCTCCTGGCGAAGCTTGCTGCTGGAATGGAAATTGGCATGGATGTCGCTTTTGAAGATCTCCCAGATGATTTTAAGAAGGTAGTCTTTCACGGGGATAAAGAGAGTGGCTTTGAGGGATTGTGTGCAACAGTAGAAAGATTTTCCTCTGAAAGTAAAAGTAATGCCGTGCGACGCAGCATGGGACGTCTTATGAAGGCAAACCCTTGTGGAAAATGCGGGGGGAGACGTTTAAAACCAGAGATTCTCGCAGTAAAGCTTGAGGCAGAAGATGGCTCGATGCATAGCATTGATGAATATTGCGATATGTCTGTGGAGTCTGCCCTAAGATGGTTGGAGCAGATTTCTCTTCCTGCAGATCGAGGTGATGCATTGGATGGGGTAGTCGATGAGATTACTCGGCGACTTCGTTTTCTAGATGATGTTGGCTTGTCATATCTAAGCCTTAATCGAGCAAGCAACACACTCTCGGGTGGCGAGTCACAACGTATACGGCTGGCGACCCAAATAGGAGCTGGTTTATCCGGAGTGATTTATGTCTTGGATGAGCCAAGTGTAGGGCTCCACAGTGCTGATAATGCCAGACTTATTACAGCTCTAATACGATTGCGTGACCTTGGTAACACGGTAGTGGTCGTTGAACACGATGAGGAGATGATTCGAGTAGCTGATTGGTTGATTGATATCGGCCCCGGAGCCGGAATTCATGGTGGCCAATTACTTGCGGTGGGTTCGCCCAAAGATGTCATCGCTAATGAAGATTCAATCACGGGTAAATGGCTATCAGCTCAATCAGAGACGAGCATCGTCAGGAAGTCTGCCAAGAGCGTTGGCGAGCTACGCATCCTAAATGCTCGAGAGAATAATCTGCAAGGTATTGATGTGACGATCCCCTTGGGTATGATGGTCAGTATCACGGGGCCCAGCGGTAGTGGTAAATCTACCTTGATTGACCGCATTTTGAGGCGAGTGCTCGCACGCCATTTTAATCATGCTTCAGCTACCCCTGGAGCTCATGATTGCATTGAGGGTATTCAGCATTTGGATAAGATGATTGTTGTCGACCAAAAGCCATTAGGTCGAAGTCCCCGCTCGAATCCTGCCACTTACACGGGAGCTTTGGATTTAGTCCGTGCTCTATTTGCAAAGTTGCCTCTGGCCAGACAGCGTGGTTATGGAGTTGGGCGGTTCAGCTTTAATATGCAGGGCGGCCGATGTGAGAAGTGTCAAGGTGATGGAGCTATCCGCCTTGATATGCACTTTCTAAACGACGCCTATATTACCTGTGACTCATGCAATGGAAGCCGATACAATAGAGAGACTTTAGAAATTTCATATAAAGGGCGCAACATAGCTGAGGTGCTTAATATGACCGCTGAGGATGCTGCCGTTTTTTTTCAGAATGTCCCTAAATTAGCGCGTATACTGGACGCCTTGTGTGATGTAGGACTGGGTTACATACATCTGGGTCAGTCGGCTAACACGCTTTCAGGTGGTGAGGCGCAGAGGGTCAAATTGGCACATGAGTTATCGCGGCCAAACACGGGGCATTGTCTCTACTTGTTGGATGAGCCGACCACAGGCCTGCATTATAACGATGTTCAAGTATTACTGGATGTGCTTTTCAGGCTCAGAGATAATGGAAATTCGGTTCTAGTAGTAGAGCATAACCTTGACGTAATAGCGGTCTCTGATTGGGTTGTCGAGCTGGGGCCTGGTGGAGGTAGACACGGTGGATTGGTTGTCGCCAGTGGCATACCCAGGCAAATTGCAGAATCTGAGTCATTGACGGCTGATTACCTGAGTGCAAAACTAATTGAAAATGATGTTTGCTAATCTAAAAATGTTTTTTCAACATTTATTAAACAATATGAGCTTTGAGCAACGCTATGGATAATGAAAAGAGCAAATCCGTGAGCAGCACTCAAATAAATATCTCTCCGCATTTCTTTGCTGGAGCAGGGTCAAAAAAGAAGTCCGTGTCCTCACGCAAAGCTAGAAATACTGGTATGGTGTCAAGCAACGAAGGACTTTCTTCAACAACTTCTCATCCTACTTCAGGGCCTAATTGGGGTGAATGGCTCACTGTAAATGGCTCTCGCATGCTGCTCTTCGCACGCCAGCAAACCAGAAACGCCCAAGATGCCGAGGATGTGCTGCAAGATGCTCTTATCAAACTTGCCAAGAAAGTGCAGGAGGGCAGTTTTGATGGCGGTCCGGAATGTTGGAGACCTTTTCTCTACACTGCGATTCGCAGACTGGCCATTGATCTTAGTCGTAAAAATGACAGGCGAGTCAAACGTGAAAACAAATCAGAGGCAGACAGATTGGTGGAAAATGGTGGTGTGGCTGATCCATGGTTTCATGGTAATGACCCCAATGGTTCAAATGGGGAGTCAAAAATATTGCTGGAAGATGCATTGAAAAAACTACCTGCAAAATTCTCAGAAGTGATTATCATGAAAGTATGGGGCAATCACACATTTGCACAAATAGGGGAAATGCTCGGCGTGTCTCTGAATACAGTAGCCTCCAGATACCGCTATGGTCTCGAACGCCTCAGGAAAGCCCTTGAATCAACCCGATCTAATGATGACATCTAATTTGCTCATCATCATACGCTTAAATTAGAATAGTTCACACATCCGCGTTATGCCAAACAATCATGATCACGAATTACCAGCTGAGTTGCTCGATCTCGAGCAGCAGTTAGTTGATATGGTTCCCTCCGCAATATGTTCTGATCTCCAAATTAAATTGGAGGAATCAATGGTTGCCCATGTATCTAGTGATCAATACATGGACAGCTATCATGAAACTCACACTCATGAGTTGCAGGAGCTAGAAGTGCATCTGAAAGATATAGCACCCGTTTCCATGCCAACTGACATGCTAAACCGTATGGTTGATGCGATGGATCAATGGAGTGAAGAACCAGCAGAGCAAAATGTCATTGGTTTCGATGATTTTCAACGTCAGCAGCCATCAAAGTCTGGTTTGTTCGGCATCGGCTTCCTCAGCGCTGCCGCTGCAGTCGCTTTACTTGCTGGGGTAGCTGCCTTGGTAGTCTCAGACTTTTCACCTGAAAGTGCCGGTGATTTAGCTGCACAAAGTCTTTCAACATCCTCTGAATCTGCAAGTTTTACGCCGGAAGCATCTAATGTCAGTAGTATATCTGCTCCTTCTATTGGGAGTGGTGACACATCATCGCATGCATCTTCTGCAGAGATTCTCACCAGCAAGGTAATGAGCAGCAGGGAAAAAATAATCTATGACAAATCCGAAAACCCTTATCGATTTGTCGAAGTGCAATACATGGACGAGGTGAAGGTGAAGAGTCCATGTGGCAGAGACGTGATTTTAAGCCGTCCCAGAAAGGACGGTTACCTCATCCCGATCAAAGTTCATTGAATATAATCAAACAAACCAAGCACACAGCATCGTTTCACGTGTCACATGTTACAAATAGCAGCACGAGCATTGGCCCACTATGTGGTCCGCAATTTTAACTAGAGCAATGAAAAGTAGTTTTTACCCTCATTTTAAAGCGCTCACCTTCGTAGGTGTGTTGCTAATCACGCTAGCATTACCCACGCAAGCTATTGAGAACCCTGACGCGGACGCGGACGAGAACCACACTCACATTAAGAAACGCGGTCATCATGTGGACATAGACAATGAAGACTTTAAACAAGCGGCCAATATAGCTTGGATTGGTCTCGGCGGTGCACCAGTTTCCGAAATTTTGGCCAAGCATTTGGGCTTAGAACAGGGAGTGGGTTTGACCATCCACCATGTTATGGAAGGTGCTCCCGGCAGCACGGTAGGTATTAAACAACACGATATTCTTGTTGAATTTGACGGCCAAAAGATAGGTGATTTTGAAACACTTCGAAATGCAGTCAGAGCAAAAAAACCTGGTGACGAGGTGACGGTAGCCTTTGTGCAGGGTGGTGAATTGATTAAGAAGAAAGTGGTTCTGGCCGAGCGTCAACTACCTCAAGGTCATGACGGACTGGTTCGTCCTGATCAAGAAAATAATCCTCTATGGCAGGGCTTGGGTGATTTGCCCAAGCATGATCATGACCGCATGAGGGAGTTGATGAAACATCGTCTCGAAGAACTAGAGAGGCGCCTTCAAGAAGATGGGGCAATTCAGTTCGACATGAAGGAGCTTCTAGACCGTGAGCTCGAAAACCGGCATGATGATTTCGACGGTGATGCTCCTGCGCCTGGCAACGACAAAAGAATGTTTAATTTCAAATCTCAATCTTCTATGACTGTCATGGATGAGGAGGGGTCAGTTACAATAAAGGTGACTGGTAGCCACCACGAAGTGATCGTTAAGGACAAGCAGGGAGAAATTTTATTCGAAGGGCCGTATGAGACAGCTAAGGACAAAGCTGCTGTTCCAGATGATGTGCGTGGTAGGATCGACAATATTGATTTTTTCAAGAACATGAAAAATGGTTTCAGGTTCAAAGTGATGCCACAGGCTGGTGAGCTAGATTTGAATCCAGACGAGGAAGAATAGGTTTTTGTTTCATATATAGGGTTGGAAGAGCTCTCACGGACTATGTCCGTGGGAGTTTTTTTTGGTGTAGATTATGATTGGAGGAAACCTCTAATTTAGATTAATATCTGGCATGCCCAAAGTAGATCGACATCCGGAAAACGCTAGTGGTGATGCGTTTGAGGATTTGCCATACTTGATTCGTTTGTTAGATGATAAAGATCCAGCGGTTCGTCCTATCGTCAAAGATCGTATAGCTGAGCTCAGTGGAGACATAAGTCATGATTTGGCTGCGCTGGGCATAAACATCAATACAGCGGGGAAAAAGCGTCTTTCCCGCTTGCTTCAGCCAGGAAGAAGGGAAACTCTCAGAGATGAGTGGTTAGTGCCTTCATCGGGCACGGAGTCACTCGCTGATGACTGGGATAGCTTCGAGAATTTCCTCAGGCAATTGTGTGATTTTTTGCATGATGGTGTAACCCTGCGGCCATCTTTATCAGATAGTTTAGATATACTTGCTGAGGAGGTAGTGGAGGATCTTGCTGCACCTAGTGCAAATGATCTGCGTCGTTGGTTATTTAAAACTGGCCGCTTTAAAGGTGATTCTCAACAAGCAGACGCCTTGGAAAATTATGATATCTGTCATGTGATTGATTCACGCAAAGGTAATCCCACAAGTCTTGCATGTATGTTTATGTTGCTCGGGCGTCGTTTAGGTTGCCAAGTGGATGGGTGTAATTACCCCGGGCACTTCCTGGCCCGTATTCAGATCGAAGGAACGGTTCATTTAATTGACTGCTTTCATGGAGGTCGAAAGTTTGATGCTGATTCACTTTTACGGCTCCATCCAGAAATATCAGACAAAGCCAAAACTGCAGTAACTGACAGTGGCGATTTAGGATTTATTCTACTCAGATACATTACGGAAATTCAACATAGCCTACGCGCAGTAAAGCGTGATGAAGATGCGGCGCTTTTTAAAGAGCTGGCAAATACCTTGAAGTAATGAGAGAGGAGATATTGCATACAGACATAGCTGGACGTGTGCTTCATCAGCTCATTATTCATCCTGCTGATGATGTTGATGTTCGAGCGCAGGCCATTTTTTATCATGGCCAAGGTGATTATGCAGAGCGCTATCTAGATGTCCTGCATCCTTTTGTCGACAGGGGTATACGATGTATTATTACTGACCTCCCAGGGCATGGACACAGCCCGGGCACTAGGGGGCATTGCGGAGATGTTAAGTTACTCGATGCAGTGATTAAGAATACGTTGGAGTATTTCAAACGCAGTGGGAACCTACCTTATGGTGTGATGGGCCATTCAATGGGTGGATTGCTGGCTGCTAGGCATCTTGTGCTGGCAGGGCAAGGGGGATTACCTCACCCCAGTTTTGCATGGTTGTCATCACCTTTGGTAAATCCGGGCAGGGGCAGGCGGTCAGCGTTTCTCCGCATGGCCCGAATGCTTGCATCTGTGGTTCCTGGCTTCACTTTTTCAACACACGTAAAGCCAGAAAACTTTTCGGCCAAGACAGATGTGATAATGGATGAAAACTCAACCCGTGAAGAAGGATGTATTACAAAGCACAGGTTGTGGCATAATCGTGTATCACTTGGTTGGGGTACGGCCCTGCTGGATTTTTCTAATCTAATTCATAGGCATGTGGAGGACATCCCCGCTGAAACAGTGTTACTATGTACGCAAGGCAAACAGGATTGGGTTTGCCCGGCAAAAATAACGAAGCAGTTTTTTGATAACTTGCCTAGCTTAGCTAAGCACTATGAGGAGATTGAGGAGCTCAGGCATGAACCGTTCAGTGGAGAAGGAAGTGAGCGCCTGTTTTGCACACTAGAGAGTTGGGTTGATTCGCTTCAACTTGGTAATCGTATCGACGAAAAAGCCCCCGCCTAATAGTAGACGAGGGCTTGTTAAAAATTAATGTTGAACCTTAAATGTTGATAAGCACTTAAGGGTGTTCGTTACGCCTCAGAAGACTCAGCATCGGCGCCATCAACTTTGACATTGATTTTGAGGGTCGCTGTAACTTCGGAATGTAGCTTGACCTCGATGTTTTGTTTGCCTGATGTCTTAATCGGTCCGCTGAGCTGGATTGCGTGGCGGTCGATGTCGATACCCTTGTCAGCAAGCTCTTTGTGGATATCTATGGTGGTGATAGAGCCAAATGCTTTGCCTCCTTGACCTGATTCCAATGTGAAGTCCAACTTCAGCTTGCTGATTTTGGATACAAGTGCATTGGCAGCTTCGAGCTCTTCGGCTTCGCGTTGAACACGCTTCGCATTGAGGGATTCAAGGTGCTTGAGGTTTGCCTTGCTTGCTTCGAAAGCTTTGCCTTCAGGAATAAGGAAATTGCGTGCGTAGCCCGCCTTGACGGTGACAACGTCGGCTTCGGAACCAAGGCTGTTGATTTTTTCGCGTAGAATAACTTCTGTAGTGGCCATAGAAAAAAGTAGTTGTTGATGTGCAGACTGCTCTGCGGGGGGCATGAGATAGGGGGATCGAAGACCTGAGTCAAGCAGGATTTCCCATAGTTTAAGCATTATTTGCACAGCTTTGGGTGAGATGTTTTCTGAGTTGCAAGACAAGGGAGCTTAGTTATTTTCGGCTTTGATGGTAATTTTACGCAAATATACAATGTTAATGCAGGCCGAGTTGGCAAAACTTGAGTTGGCTAGTTACGGCATTGAGGCCGCGATTTTGGATGAAAATCTAGGTTCGATCGCGCCACATCTGACTTTGCTTAATGGTGTTAGGCTTGCGGTCGCCGATCAGGATGAGCAGAATGCTGAAGGCATCATCAATGCGATGACAAAACGTAACACCGCGCAATAAGCTATATTGATCGATGGAAAGAATACCCCCTCACGTTTTATTAGGTGCCTATACAGAAGGGGTATTTCCGATGGCTGACGATGGCGAGATTTTATGGTTTGCTCCCGAGATGCGCGGTGTGATCCCGTTGGATGATCGGTTTCACATTCCTCACGGCCTTGAGCGTAAGCTTCGAAAAGAACCATATGAGCTGAGGGTCAATACGGCGTTTGACGAAGTGATAGCCAACTGTAGCGATAGAGATGAAACTTGGATAGATGATGTTATAACTAGTAGTTACGGTCATCTACACGAGCTTGGCTATTGTCACTCTTTTGAATCATGGGACGAGGATGGATTACAAGGTGGACTTTATGGTGTTGCTATTGGGAAAGCATTTTTTGGGGAAAGCATGTTTTCGCGGAAAACGGATGCGAGCAAGGTCGCATTAGTATTTCTGGTTGAGTGGTTGAGAAAACATAGCTTTGTACTGCTTGATACTCAGTGGATGACAGATCATCTTAGACAATTTGGAGGTATCGAGGTTCCTCGCGAAGAATATAATAAGTTACTTGCGGAGGCGCTTGCAGAAGACGCAGAAGAGGGATAAGAAGAGGGATGACACGTTTCCGCCCCTGCATTGACCTTCATGATGGTCAGGTCAAACAAATCGTCGGAGCAACCCTCAGTGATACAGGTGCAGCCCCGACTGAAAACTTTGTTTCTGACCACGCTTCAGCATGGTATGCTGAGCTTTATCGGAAAAGCGAGCTGAGAGGAGGCCACGTCATCCAGCTGGGCGCGGGAAATGCAGATGCAGCGCGTGAGGCTTTACAGGCTTGGCCAGGAGGAATGCAGCTCGGAGGTGGTATTAATATCCGCAATGCTGTCGAATGGTTGGAAGCTGGAGCATCGCAAATCATTGTGACCTCATGGCTTTTCGATGATGATGGTAGATTTCGTGAAGATCGATTAAGGGAGCTTGCTAATGAAGTTGGGCGTGAAAATATCGTAGTCGATCTTAGTTGTCGTAGCACAAAGTCAGGTTGGACGGTGGCAATGAATCGTTGGCAGACGCTGACCACTATTGATGTAACTCATGCCACTCTGGAGACACTGGCCGAGTGGTGTTGTGAATACCTTGTTCACGCCGCTGATGTCGAAGGTTTGTGCGGCGGAGTAGATGGTGAATTAGTAGAATTATTAGGACACTGGGCTGGCATCCCTATCACTTATGCCGGTGGGGTAGCGTCGATGACTGATCTAGAGCTGGTCTCGGAACGAAGCGGAGGAAGTGTAGACGTTACAGTGGGCAGCGCTCTTGATATTTTTGGTGGTTCTGGTGTTAAGTATAATGACTTACTTGCATGGAATACTGGCGAATCATGACTTCTATCTATCTTATTTTGTCAGTGGTGCTGCTGCTAGCTACGGGCTTCGCAGCTCAAGCGGCTATTATCCGTGCCCGCAGAAAGAAGTGGATGCGCATGCGTTTCAGCGACAAGGATCGCCAAGCTATTGAACGTGACTTCGCGGTATTTAGCAGGATACCAAGCACGCTCAGAGATGAATTAGAGGGGCTGATGCATGTTTTTATTTATGAGAAATCTTTCGAGGCGTGTGGTGGGATGGAGTCCGTTACCAAACATATGCAGCATGTCATAGCGGCTCAGGCCTGCCTTTTGCTAGTCAATCGCCAACACGACTTCTACAAAAAATTACGAAGCGTTTTACTATACCCTTCTGCCTATAAGGCCACTAATGAACACGGGCAGCAGCATATAAGATTAGGTGAGAGTTGGGGCTCGGGTAGTGTTGTGCTTGCGTGGGAAAGCGTATTAGCTGGTGGTAAAAACCAGCAGGATGGCAGCCATGTGACCTTGCATGAGTTTGCTCATCAGTTGGACCAGGCTGATGGTGCGGCTGATGGGGTGCCAGAGCTAGCTGGCGCAGGTTCTTACCGGCAGTGGGCTAGAGTTTTTGGTCACGCCTTTGAGCGTTTTCAGAAGAAGCTTGATCAGGGGCGCCGAACGGTGATTGATCCGTATGGTGCTAGCAACCCAGCAGAATTCTTCGCTGTGGCGACTGAGACGTTCTACGAGAAGCCTCAACAATTACGGGAACACTACCCCGAAGTATACCAGGAGCTAAGAGAATACTATCGTGTTGACCCCCTCAAATGGTTCTGACAGCGAAGATTTTTGGGCGACTACACCATGCCGAGCTTCATTTTTCCCTCCTCAGAAATCATATCTTGATTCCACGGGGGATCCCAAACGAGGTCGACGTGTGCGTCTTCAACACCCTCAATGGTCATGATGCGAGCTTGTGCGTCGGCTGCTATGACTGGGCCCATACCGCAACCAGGTGCGGTTAAGGTCATTTTCACATTGGCTATGGTCTTGCCGTCTTTTTCCTCCAATGAACAATCATAGACAAGTCCCAGGTTGACAATATCAACCGGAATCTCTGGGTCGAACACTTGCTTTAGCTGATTCCATATGTGGTCCTCCTTGCTTGCATCTGATGGCAATGCATCACCTACTGACTCTGTTGATCCTGTATCTGATGGGTCTATGCCCAGAGCGTCAGCATCTTCTGATGGGATGCGAGCTAACCCAGACTGAGTGGCTACAGTATATGAGCCTCCTAATGTTTGGGTAATAATCACGGCCGTGCCTGCAGGAAGGACGAAAGGGTCCCCACTTGGTATTTGGACAGCATTCACTTCGCGATTGGTGATGATCTCAGTCTGCATAACAAAGTGATCACATGAGTGCTGGCTTTTGTCAACTCAAGCCATAGACAGCATATTAAAATAATGCCTCTTTTTTGATTCTCGGTTTGCATCCTAGAATTCAGCTTCTATATAAGACAGGTAAATTTTTCTTATGAGTGAACAACCATCCAAACTGCACTGTCGTCGATATTGGCAAAAAAACATAACTCTCGTCATGATTTTATTGTGCTGTTGGTTTGTCGTTAGCCTAGGAGCGGGCATTCTTTTCCGAGACTGGTTGGATGCTAATTTGCCGAAGGTAGGTAATGCACCGCTCGGCTTCTGGATGGCACAACAAGGATCCATCATATGTTTCGTGATCATCCTTTATGTCTATAAGCACATGATGGATAAGCTGGAAGGCGAAGAAGGTTTCACATCTAAAAAATAATTATTATATGAGTCAAGATTACTGGAATTACATTTTCATTGGACTGTCATTTATTCTTTATATTAGTATTGCTGTTAGATCTCGTGCTGGGTCGACTAAGGAATATTATACAGCTGGTGGTGGAGTTTCTCCATTAGCTAATGGAATGGCTACGGCAGCTGACTGGATGAGTGCTGCAACATTCATCTCAATGGCGGGAGCCATCGCGATTAGCGGTTATGACGCCTCGCGATTCTTGATGGGCTGGACTGGTGGTTTTGTTCTACTCACTGTTTTGATGGTTCCTTTCTTACGAAAGTTTGGCAAGGCAACCGTGCCAGACTTTATCGGTGATCGCTATTATTCGAAGCTGGCTCGTGCCGTTGCCGTGCTTTGCGCTATCTTCATATGCATGACCTATATCATGGGTCAGATGCGGGGGGTGGGGGTTGTCTTTTCCCAGCTCTTCGGTATTGGTATTCCTGCAGGGGTGGCTACAGGTGCAGGTATCGTTTTTGTTTACGCCGGTCTAGGTGGCATGAAAGGGATCACTTACACTCAAGTCGCCCAGTATTGCGTCATGGCATTTGCCTATACCATTCCCGCAATCTTCATCGCTATTGCGATGACCAACAACTTCATCCCTCAGCTGGGTCTCATAGGAGATTACACGGCAGGAACTGCAGATAGCATTCCGTTTCTTACTAAAATCAACAATATCAACTCAGAGTTGGGCTTTCGTGAATATACATCAGGCAACATAACGACCATGAATATGTTCTGTATCACTATGGCTTTAATGTGTGGTACTGCTGGACTCCCTCACGTAATTGTTAGGTTCTTTACTGTGAAGAACGTCCGCGCGGTAAGAACATCTGCTTGCTGGACGTTGCTGTTTATTGCCGTTATCTATCTCACGGCACCTACGATTGGGGCCTTCTCTCGGGTGAATCTCATTGAGAAACTTAATAACATTAGTTACGCGGAAACCCCTGGGTGGTTCAAGGACTTCGAGGAAACGGGACAGATGGCCTGGGTGGATAAGAATAATGATGGCAAAATTCAATATTATGGGCCTGGGAAATCTGAGTCTGGAACATCTTCACCCTTTATCGGGTCCAAGCCAACTTACCCAGCCTATGACGCCCCTAAAGTGCAGCGCATTGGTATAAACGGAGAAAGGTTGTTGGCTAGCAAAGCTGATATGACCAACCCGAATGAGCTTTGGTTTGGTAATGATATCATGGTGATGGCAAATCCGCACATGGCGGGACTGCCTAAGTGGGTGATTGCTTTACTGATGGCTGGATGTATCGCGGCAGCACTATCAACAGCGGCAGGTCTTCTGTTAGTGCTTTCCACCTCGATTTCTCATGACCTTATGAAAAAAATCATCAAGCCGGACCTCTCAGATAAAGAAGAGGTGAATTATGCTCGTATTGCATCATTTGTGGCTCTTGGTGTGGCGGCTTATTTTGGAATCAATCCTCCATCTGCGTTTATTGCAAAGACCGTAGCTTTCGCTTTTGGCCTAGCTGCATCTTCCTTCTTCCCTACGTTATTGATGGGTATTTTCTCCAAGAAAATAAACAAAGAGGGGGCTATTGCTGGAATGTTAGCAGGGATAAGCTTCACGCTGGGTTACATCGTATTTTTCCAATTCCTTGGTGGTAAGCCGGAGCAGTGGTTGCTTGGGATTTCTCCGGAGGGTATTGGCTGTGTTGGCATGTTGCTTAATTTTGCCATTGCGTTTCTGGTTAGTGCATTCACGCCATCTCCACCTCAGGAAGTAGTGGACATGGTCGAATCAATCCGATTACCTGATGATCCTAATGCAGAAGAGGGTTCTCCACCGCCTGCGATCCACTGATCCTGTCATTATCCCAGCATCTTTACGGTCCACGGTTTCCTTTGAAATAGGCGTTTGTGGCGTTGGGTGAAAAAAGAGTTAAAAAAGATGCCAAAAGGTATT
>ERZ1048068.77-NODE-77-length-97590-cov-14.769560_pt1 | contig 97590 bp, 89 predicted proteins | sample MGYA00383098_ERZ1048068 | MGnify/ENA primary metagenome ERZ1048068 (study PRJEB29581, sample SAMEA5548368) | metagenome | biome: marine; feature: coastal; material: water | depth 1 m | study: Short-term variability in the microbial, nano- and picoplankton dynamics...
TGACTGCAGCTATTCCCTTTGCTACACGCCAGATGGGTCGTCGCCTGTCGTCTTTGAGTCAGGGTGGGTTGCCGGTAGATGTTGCTGAGGTAATTGGTTTTTTTGTTAGCCCGCAAGCCGCAGGTATCAATGGCAATACCGTACGGGTGTGCGGACAGAGTTTGCTGGGTGCTTAATTCGAGCTATTTAATTCGAGCTATGCAGCTCTGAGTTAAGTTCTACAGCGCTCTTATTGGTTAGGCATTCAACGGTGCCTGTAACTGAGTTGCGGCGAAATAGCAGGTCACTTTTACCCGATAATGCACGGGCCTTAAGTTTACCGCTAACCTGCTTTTGATCATCCAGCATGGTGACCACAGTGCCTGCGGTAATATAGAGGCCGGCTTCCAATGTGCAGCGATCGCCAAGGGGAATGCCGAGCCCGGCATTAGCGCCGAGCAGGCATTTTTCACCCATGGAAATAACCATGCTGCCACCGCCAGATAATGTGCCCATAATGGAGGCGCCACCGCCAACATCTGTGCCGGCACCACAGTAAACGCCCGCAGATATACGGCCTTCAATCATATTGGGGCCCTCTGCGCCGGCATTAAAGTTAATAAAGCCCTCGTGCATTACCGTGGTACCTTCGCCGACATAGGCACCTAGGCGCACTCTTGATGTGTCTGCGATTCGCACGCCGCTGGGGACTACATAGTCAACCATCTTGGGGAATTTATCGACACAGTTAACGCTTAGTGGTTGGCCTGCCATACGAGCCTGTAATAGGCGCTCTGGCAGTTCCTCAATATCAATGGCACCAGCGCTGGTCCAGGCGATATTTTTAAGGGTGCCAAAAATACCGGTGAGATCGGTGCCATGGGGCTTAACCAGGCGATGAGAGAGCAGATGGAGCTTTAAATAGCCCTCGGGGACCGAGGTTGGCGGCGTGTTTTCTGCCAGCGCCACCGCTACGATAGGCCGGCTTGAGGCTGCAAGTTGCTCGACAGTAGCGGCCATATCGGAATAACCATTATGGTTAAGCGCGGATTGCAACGCTGCTAGCTGCTCGCTGCTGGGCTCAATCTCGCCATTGGTAAGACCCAGACTAACAGCCACAATATCGCTGACCCCTTGCTCTGGGTTTAATAATGGTGCCGGATACAACACTTCCAACCATTCACCACGGCTATTTTTGCTGCCGACACCGATTGCGAAACTGTACAGATTACTCATGTTTTTTCTCTTTAAGATTAATTAAAAATTGTTTGGTAGTGCTCGGCTTTAAAGCCGATGGACACTGCGCCGTCGACATCCAGAACGGGACGTTTGATCATCGCTGGATGCTCTAGCAGCAGGGCAGTGACCGTGTCTCGATTGGTGGCCTCTTGAACTGTGCTGTCGAGTTTGCGCCAGGTGGTGCCGCGGCGGTTGAGGACGGTCTCCCATCCGGCTTGATCAACCCATTGTTCGATAGTTGCTGCATCTATACCGTCCACGCGCACATCGTGAAAGTTGTAGTCAACGCCATTATCAGACAGCCATTTACGCGCCTTTTTAATCGTGTCGCAGTTTTTGATGCCATATAGAGTGGTCACGCTTTTACCTTCCTTGAGTTAGATCGCTAGCATAGCAAAAGAGCTATGGCTTATGGGCGATAAATGGATTTTTACGTTTGGGGTAGCAGGTAGTGCAAATATCACAGACTCTGCCATCACAGCCTCGCGCAGAACAGTATTCGCGGCCGTAGAAGATTATCTGCAAGTGCAGAGCATTCCAGTTGTCCCGGGGAAACAGTTTTTTTAAATCCCGTTCAGTCTGGGTGACATTTTTGCCTTTGGTTAGGCCCCAGCGCTGCGCCAGTCGATGAATATGGGTATCGACGGGAAACGCCGGGTGACCAAAACCCTGGGACATCACTACGCTAGCTGTTTTATGGCCAACGCCGGGCAATGTTTCCAAGGCATCTATATTGTCTGGGACTTCGCCGTTGTACTGATCGACCAGTATTTTCGAAAGGTTGGAAATGGCGCTGGATTTTTGGGGTGCCAAGCCGCAGGGGCGTACTATTTTATAAATGGTATCGAGCGGCACATGCTGCATATCAAAGGGGTTGTCCGCCTCGGCAAACAGGGCCGGCGTTACCTGGTTAACGCGGATATCGGTGCACTGGGCACTGAGTAAAACCGCGACTAGTAGTTCAAAGTTATTGCGATGATCCAGAGGCACTGGCGTTTCTGGATACAGCTCGTTAAGCCTCTCTAGAATAAATGCTGCTCGTTCTTTTTTAAGCATTGTCAGTCCTTTAAATTATCTACTTCATCAAGCCTTTATTTACTTAGGCTTTTTAACCATTGAGACTCTGCACATACTGTTTAATCCGCAGTGCTGCCTCGACACATTCATCGGTGCCTGCAACCAGAGCCATGCGCACGCGATTTTTACCTGGATTGCCAGTTGCCGAATTTCGAGACAGATATTGACCCGGTAGCAGGGTAACATTTTGCTGGGCAAACAGTCCCTGAGCAAAGTCACGGTCATCAATAGGAGTTTCTGGCCATAGGTAGAAACTAGCCTGGGGCTCAGGGAAGGTGAGTACATCCCTCAGGATTTCAGTAACTGCAGCAAACTTTCCGCGGTATAGAGTGCGGTTTTGTATTACATGCTGCTCGTCATTCCAGGCTGCAGTTGATGCGTCCTGAACCGGTAGTGACATAGCGCAACCATGGTACGTTCGATAACTTAAAAATGATTTTAGTATTGCGGCGTCACCGGCAATAAATCCAGATCTTAGACCGGGCAGGTTAGAGCGCTTTGACAGGCTGTGAAAAACGACACAGCGATGATAGTCGCTGCGGCCCATCTGTTGGCAGGCTTCTAATAGCCCAAAAGGTGGTGCCTGCTCATCGAAGTAGACCTCGGAATAACACTCGTCGCTGGCGATAGTAAAATCATATTTATCGGCCAGTGCAATGGCCTGCTGCATCTGCTCTACAGACATGATTGCACCCGTAGGATTGCCGGGCGTACAGATTTGTAATAATTGACAGCGCTGCCAAATGGATTCGGGAACAGTGCTCAGGTCGGGGATAAATCCCTGCTCTGGTATGCAATCGAGATAGTAGGGCTGTGCATCTGCCAGTATGGCCGCACCTTCATAGATCTGATAAAAAGGGTTGGGTGATACCACCACAGGGCTATCTTGGCGGTTATCAATGACGGCTTGGGTAAAGGCAAATAATGCCTCTCTGGTGCCGGTTACCGGTAATACCTGCTGCTCTGGATCAACTCTGTCGAGGCTAAAGCGATTCTCTAGCCAATAGGCAATAGCCTGGCGGAGTTCAGGTCCACCTTTGGTGGTTGGATACTGGGCTAATTTATCAATTGAGTCGCGCATAACTTGCTTCACAAATTCCGGCGACGGGTGCTTCGGCTCGCCAATTGACAGTGCTATATGGTTGAGATGCGCGGGAGGCTCAAGGCCGGCTTTAAGCTGATTTAGCCGTTCAAAGGGGTAGGGGTGAAGATTTTTTAAATTGGCGTTCATGAGCCTATTTCCAAATATTTATTTGCTGTAACTCTGAACCCTGGGCGTCTTCCTGATTGCGCTGGTCCAGTTCGGTACAGATGGTCTCCTGAATTTTCGCACTAAATTCAGGGTCGGTTAATGGCTCGTGGTTATAGTCGGTAACATAGAATGTATCTTCAACTCGCTCACCCAGAGTAGAGATTTTGGCGTTGTAAAGATTGAGGCCATAACGCAAAAATATACTGGCTAGATGGGCTAAAAGGCCAGGGCGATCTGGTGTGATAACTTCCAGTACAGTGGTGTTGGTCTCGGCATCATTGCGCAGTGATGCAATTGTTTGCAGGGTAAAATTCTTTAGCTGGCGTGTGGTGCGACGCTGCACATCAAAACTAACCGCACTTGGGTCGAGAATTCCCTTGCGTAACGCCGCTGTGATTTTTTTACTCAGTCGCGCATTAGCACCTACTGGATGGCCTTTGTCATCTAAGACATAGAATACATCGAAGGCGCGGTTGTCATGGGTAGTGTGTAGTCGCGCATCTTGAATCGTAAGGTTCAACTTATCGAGAATGGCCGCGGTAATAGAGAAGATATTCTGGCGGTCTTTGGCGTGGACGAATATCTGCGTAGCTACCGGGACTTCACCACCGACATCACATAACAGAAGCACGGGCGCGTCGTCATCTGGGTTGGCAATAATGGCTTGGGTAAAGGTGGCGACATCGTCGGCGCGCTCGCGCAGAAAAAATTCTTCATCGACATCGCTCCAGACAGCCAGCGCCTGAGTCTCGCTAATCCCCTGTGCGGTGAGCAATCTCAATGCCGCATTTTTGGCATCGGTTACCCATTCGGATTTATCGGCTGGCACCCCGAGACCGTCTTGCAATACTCGCTTGGTCTCGAAATAGAGATTGTGCATCAAAGAGCCTTTCCAATCTGTCCACAGTCTTGGATTGGTGGCGTTAATATCGGCGACGGTCAGCAGATAGAGGTGCTCCAGATGCACCAAGTCGCCAACATGGGCGGCAAATTTGTAGATAACATCTGGGTCTGAGGTGTCTTCACGCTGAGATACTGTGGACATTAGCAAATGATTTTCAACCAGCCATTGCAATAGTTTTATTTCTTTGGGCTGCAGACCATGACGGCCGGCAAAGTTGGCTATATCTGCAGACCCCAGCAATGAATGGTCGCCGCCACGTCCTTTGGCGATATCGTGATACAGCGCGGCGATAATAATCAATTCCGGTTTGTGTAGGCTTTTAAAAATACTGGCGGCCACTGGAAATGATTCGGCACCCTCTGTGCCGCCAAAACGACGCAGATTTCTGATGACCTGCAATGTGTGCACATCGACAGGGTAAATATGGAATAAGTCATGTTGGGTCTGCCCAACAATTTTGCCAAACTCGGGCAGATAGCTGCCGAGAATGCCGTAGCGATTCATGCGCCCAAGCTGAATAGATAGCTTATTGGGTGCCCTGAGCAGGCGCATAAATAATTCACGATTGATTGGGTTAGCCCTGAAATTATCGTCAATTAAATTTCTATGCAGCCTGATCTGGCGAATGGCTGAGGCGCGAATACCTTCGATTTTTTCTTGTTCACCGAGAATGGCAAACAGTTCAAGTAGCGCTGAGGGGTGGTCAACGAACACAGATTCATGGGCTGTATCCAGGTAGTTATCGCGTACCAGAAATCGTTCGTTAATGGCTGTTTCTACTTTAGTCTTATCTTTGCGGTAAATCGCTTCATCGAGATACTGCAACAGTACATCAGTCAGTTCGCGAATAGACAGCACTACCTGATAGTAGCGTTGCATAAATTTCTCGACGCCGAGTCGACCCGGGCTGTCGGTGTAGCCAAACATAACGGCAAGTTTGCGCTGGTAGTCAAACAGCAGGCGCTCTTCAGGTCGATCGGCAATCAGATGCAAACCATAGCGGACCTTCCATAAAAACTCTTCATCGCGACGCAGAGTGAGATATTCTTCGTCGGATAAAAAACCTGCATGGACAAGCTGTGAGCGTCTGTTGAGTTTGAAATGACGTTTGGCCGTCCAGTTAATCAGCTGAATATCGCGCAGACCACCTGGCGCCTCTTTGATATTGGGCTCAAGGTTGTACTCGGTGTCGTCATGCTTGCGATGGCGCGCCGCTTTCTCGTCAATTTTGCCTCTATAGAAATTACTCGATGACCATATTTTATTGGGGCCAGTCTTCTTTAGCATGGCGTCGCGCAGATCTTTGTTGCCGCAGATTAGGCGCGTTTCCATCAGGTTGGTTGCAACGGTGATATCCGCTTTGGCCTCGTCTACACATTGAGATAGTGACCGCACGCTGTGGCCGATTTTTAGTTGGATATCCCATAAAAAAGTTAAAAATTGCTCGATATTCTGGCGATACTTTTGTGGCCGATCGCGGCGCATGAGAATCAGTAAATCAATATCAGAATGGGGATGCAGTTCACCGCGGCCATAACCGCCGACGGCGATAAGGCTTATATCTTTGTCCCATTCAAATTGCTGCCAAGCATAGTGTAAAATTAGGTCGGCAAAGCGCGCCGACTCATTAACCAATGTATGAACCTCTTCACCCTCGTGAAAGCGATTATTAAAATGGTTGCTGGACGCGGCGAGAGCATTGCGAAAAACCTCAATTGCATCGCCATTGGCTACATCCTGAACAAAGCGCTTTTGATCAAAAAAGAGTGGCGCATTTAACTGCGCATTTGAATTTTCAAAGGCCATGATATTATGAGTTCTAAAAAGATTCTTCTTGTCTGGCGGTAAGGACTTCAACGCCGGTGCTGGTTACTACCATTGTATGTTCCCACTGCGATGATAGGCGACCATCTGAGGTTTCTACGGTCCAGCCATCACGCTTCAATTTAGTGGTGTACTTACCGGCGTTGATCATGGGCTCGATGGTGAAAGACATACCTTCCACTAGCTCCAGACCTATGCCTGGCTTGCCGTAATGCAGTATCTGTGGCTCCTGATGAAACTCTGGACCTATGCCATGACCGCAGTAGTCGCGCACCACTGAATAGTAGTTAGCCTCGGCATGGGATTGAATAACATGCCCAATATCCCCGAGACGAACACCGGGACGCACAATTTCAATCGCTTTGTACATGCATTCCTGCGAAACTTTGATCAACCGGTCAGCATGGGTGGGTACATTGCCGACTGAGTACATTTTGCTGGTATCGCCATACCAGCCATCTTTTATAACGGTAACGTCAATATTGATAATGTCACCGTTTTTAAGGATTTTCTTCTCGCTGGGAATGCCGTGACAAACCACCTGATTAACCGAGGTGCATACTGACTTTGGGAAGCCGCGATAGCCAAGACAGGCGGGGATCGCTTTTTGCACATTGACGATATGGTCATGGCAGATGCGGTCCAGTTCTTCGGTGCTGACACCGGGCACCACATACTCACCGATAAGTTCCAGAACCTCGGCTGCCAAGCGGCCTGCCTCGCGCATTTTTGCGATCTGATCTGGGGTTCGTAGCTCTACGGTCATAACTGTTCCTAATGGGCCTGTTTGAAGGCCTATTGTACGCATCTATTCGCCATTGCGGGAGGGCTAGGCAGCTATTTAAAGGCCTATCTTTGATTATTCTGCCGGATTAGGGGTGATCAACCGCCAGTCCTCGTTTTGCGGAGGTTTACTCAGCGTTTAATAGGAAGGTTTTTATATGCGGTTTTGCTTTATCTGGCGCTACCTATATGGTATAAAGCGCGCCGTTGTAAGGATGTCCTTGCAGCGGTAAATTTTAATTTAACGACACACACATTCCGACACGGTGTTCTGGGTGCTCTATAAGCGGCAAATTAATATGCTTATTTGGGTTGAACATTGGGGGATGTGGAGGCTTAACCCCAAGAGGAAATCTTATGTCTATTGTCAGTATGCGCGATATGTTGCAGGCTGGTGTGCATTTCGGCCACCAAACCCGCTTTTGGAACCCCAAGATGAGCCAGTTTATCTTTGGTTCACGAAATAAAGTTCATGTCATTAACCTTGAGCACACTGTGCCAGCCTTTAACGAAGCATTAGAAGTTCTGCGTGTTGAAGCTGCTAAAGGTAATCAAATTCTTTTTGTTGGCACCAAGCGTGCTGCACAAAAAATCGTTAAAGAGCAAGCAGAGCGTTGCGGAATGCCCTACGTCAGCCATCGCTGGTTGGGCGGCATGCTCACTAACTACAAAACTATCCGTGCTTCGATTCGTCGTTTCCGCGATCTGGAAGCGCAAGAGAGTGATGGTACATTCGATAAGCTGGGCAAGAAAGAGGTGCTCACGCGCACGCGTATGAAAGCCAAGCTTGAGAACTCTATCGGCGGTATCAAGGATATGAACGGTCTGCCTGATATTCTGTTCGTCGTCGATGTTGATCACGAGCGTATCGCAATTAATGAAGCTAATAAGCTGGGCATCCCCGTTGTTGGGATTGTCGATACAAACAGTGATCCAGATGGCGTTGATTATATTATCCCAGGTAACGATGATTCCATCCGTGCGATTAAGCTGTACGCTGCGTCCATCGCTGACTCTGTTCTTGAAGGCAAGGCTCAGTCTGCAACAATTAACAAGAAAGATGAGTTTGTTGAAGAAGTTGCCGAAGCCGCACCAGCGGCAGAAGCTGCTGCAGAAGCGCCGACTGCTGAAGAAGCTCCTAAGGCTGCAGCTGCAGAGTAGGTTGAGACACAGGTATCAAATTAAAAGGGGGCCACAGCCCCCTTTTTTCCAACTGAATTAATGTTTGAAGAGAGGAATACAATGTCACAGGTAACAGCATCTTTAGTGAAAGAGCTGCGAGACCGCACAGGTCTAGGCATGATGGAATGTAAAAGAGCGCTGGCTGAAGCCGGTGCTGATATTGATAAAGCGATTGAAGAGCTACGCAAGTCTAGCGGCATGAAAGCGGCCAAAAAGGCTGGCCGGACTGCGGCAGATGGAATCGTTTTGGTGAAGTCTGACGGCGGTTATGGCATGGTTTTGGAAGTCAATAGTGAGACTGATTTTGCTGCTCGCGACGAGGGCTTTCAGGGTTTTGCTAACACTGTTTTGGATGCTGGTTTTGCGGCGAAGCAAACTGATATTGCTGCGCTGATGGCTGGCGGCCTTGAGCCTGCTCGTGAAGCGCTGGTACAGAAGATTGGCGAAAATATCTCTGCCCGTCGTGCTGGTATTGTTGAAGCGCCAGTAGTTGGCGGCTATGTACATAGCAATAACCGCATTGCTGTTATCGTTGGTCTCTCAGCTGGTAGTGAAGAGCTGGCGAAAGACGTTGCTATGCATGTTGCAGCGGTTAACCCTGCAGTAGTAAGCTCTGACCAAATGCCAGCTGATGTTATTGAAGCTGAACGTGCTATTTTCACAGCACAGGCTATTGAGAGTGGTAAGCCGCCAGAGATCGCGGCTAAGATGGTTGAAGGGCGTGTCAGCAAGTTCTTGAAAGAGAGCAGCCTAGTTGACCAGCCATTTGTGAAGGACCCAGACAATACTGTAGGCAAACTTGTGGCCGCAGGTGGTGCTGAAGTTGTTTCTTTTGTCCGTTTTGAAGTGGGCGAAGGCATTGAAGTTGAAGAAGTTGATTTCGCTGCAGAAGTTGCTGCACAGGTAGCGGGCGTCAGCGAATAAAATAGACAATAGGAGCAGTTATGCCAGCCGCCGGTAAAGAGAAAAAGTACAAACGTATCCTTCTCAAACTTAGTGGTGAGGAGCTCATGGGTGAGGAGGGCTTTGGAATTGATCCCAAAGTTCTCGATCGTATGGCCCTCGAGATCGGTCAGCTAGTGGGCATTGGTGTCCAGGTTGGTCTGGTTATTGGTGGCGGTAATCTGTTTCGCGGGGCTGCTCTTAATGCGGCTGGTATGGATCGAGTCACCGGCGACCATATGGGTATGCTGGCCACCGTGATGAACGCTCTGGCTATGCGTGACGCTCTGGAACGCACTAACATTTCCTCCCATGTTATGTCGGCTATTCCAATGAGTGGTGTTGTTGAACACTATGACCGTCGGCGTGCTATCCGCTATCTTAAAGATGGTGAGGTGGTGATTTTTTCAGCCGGTACCGGCAATCCTTTCTTTACCACCGATTCTGCAGCCTGCCTGCGTGGGATTGAAATAGATGCCAATGTGGTTCTCAAGGCAACGAAAGTGGATGGTGTATATTCAGCGGATCCAATGCTGCATCCCGATGCCGAGTTATATTCAAATCTGACCTATGATCAAGTGTTGGATAAGAAGCTAGGCGTGATGGATCTCACAGCGATCTGTTTATGCCGTGAGCACAATATGCCGCTCAGAGTGTTTCGTATGTCAAAGCAGGGAGCATTACTTAATCTTGTGGTTGGTGGCGATGAAGGTACGCTGATCGAAGAGGGATAGAGGAACATAAAATGATTGATGATTTAAAACAGGATGCAGAGACGCGGATGTCCAAGTCACTGGACGCTCTAGCAAATGCATTTAATAAAATCCGTACTGGCCGAGCGCATCCGAGCTTGCTGGACGGTATCTCAGTAGATTACTACGGTGTTGATACGCCCATTGCTCAGGCCGCGTCAATTGTTATTGAAGATTCACGCACCCTGTCGGTTACCCCCTGGGAACGATCACTGGTACCAGCATTAGAAAAAGCCATTATGAAATCTGATCTTGGCCTAAACCCATCGAGTGCAGGTACAGTTATTCGCATACCGCTGCCGGCGCTCACTGAAGAGACGCGTAAGGTCTACGGCAAGCAAGCTAAAGCTGAAGCTGAAGGCGCTCGAGTATCTGTGCGCAACATTCGCCGTGATGTGCTGTCTGTGGTTAAAGATCTGTTGAAAGAAAAAGATATTAGTGAAGACGAAGAACGCAAAGCGCAGGACGATGTACAGAAGATCACCGACCGTTTTATTGCTCGCGTTGATGAAGCTCTGGCTGTTAAAGAAAAGGACCTAATGGAGATTTAATCTCCTCGGTAATTAAGATCATGGCTGATCCTGTAACTCCTGAGAACCCGCATCCGCTGAAGCATGTGGCGATTATTATGGATGGTAATAATCGCTGGGCGAAACAGCGTGGCCTGGGCGGAATAGCCGGTCATGAGGCCGGTGTTGAGCGAATTCGTGACGCTTTGGAAACTGCCAAAAGGATTGGTATAGATACCATCACACTGTTTGCGTTTAGCAGCGAAAACTGGAAACGCCCGGATCTTGAAGTACGTGGCCTGATGTCACTGTTTTCCTCCTACCTAAAGAAAGAAGCCAAAGCTCTGCGCGATGATAATGTGCGCTTAAAGGTGATAGGTAACCGCACTCACTTTAGCGACCGCCTTAAAGCTTTAATTAGCGATACTGAGACCATGACGGCCAATGGCAATTTGTGCCTCTATCTCTGCGTTGATTATGGCGGCCGTTGGGACATAGCCAATACGGCCAAGAAAATGGCCACCGAAGTTCAGATGGGCCGATTGCGCCCCTCAGATATCGACGAACAGGTATTTGCTAAATACATGCTTGACGACGGCATACCAGACCCAGATCTTTGCATTCGCACAGCCGGCGAAAAGCGTCTTAGCAATTTTCTACTCTGGCAGTTGGCCTACAGTGAACTTTATTTTGCTGACTGCTATTGGCCTGACTTTGACTCCAAGGCTTTAGAGATGGCCTCCAACGAATACTATTCCAGACAGCGCCGCTTTGGTCTTCGTGAAGAGGGTGATCCGTCACAGGATCTGGAGCATAGCGCCCATGTTTAAGCAGCGCGTTATCACAGCTGTCGCTTTGGCTGCTGCCTTTCTAGCGCTGCTTTTAAATTTATCAGCACTGGCATTTTCACTGGTGATCAGCCTGCTGGTTGTTATTGCTGGATGGGAATGGTCCAACCTTATTAAGCTAAGCTCTGTGTTGGCCAAGGCGGGGTACCTATTATTTTTGAGCCTGTCGATGGCTGCAGCAAGTTATTGGTTGGGGTTGTTTGAGCGTTTTGATCAGGCCCGTGCGCAGCAGATGTTTCAGGTTGCTGTAGCTCTATGGGCAATTATCTTTCTGTGGATTCAAGGCTATCCGTCCAGTGCCATTCTGTGGGCTTCACGTCCAATACTGGGCCTGCTGGGCCTGCTACTGCTGACCTTTACCTGGGCTGCTGTGGCTTCGATTCTGCACCATGAGTCGGGTCAATGGCTATTATTACTGGCCATTGCCATTATCGCTTTAGCCGATATCGGAGGCTATATAGCCGGTAACCTGCTGGGTAAGCATAAGCTGGCGCCGATTATCAGTCCGGGGAAAACCTGGGAGGGCTTTGCGGGCGGAATGTTTTTTCAGCTGCTGTTGATTGTTGGCCTGGTGACAGTATTGCCGGATGTAGTCCTCAGTAGCCTTTTTATTCTTATTATTCCAGTGGCCCTTTACTCTGTGTTGGGTGATCTTTTTGAAAGCATGCTTAAACGCCACAGTGGTGTTAAAGACAGCAGCCAGCTGCTGCCGGGACATGGCGGTGTACTCGACCGTATCGATGGCATTATGGCAGCGCTACCGCTGTTTGCCTTGCTATTTACTCTCACTAGCCCTTTCTGACCTATGCAGCGCATTACGCTACTTGGCGCGACCGGCTCAATTGGTGTTAGCACTCTTGATGTTATCGCGCGTCATCCGGATAAATACTCTGTCTATGCCCTGACAGGCAACCTACAAATCGACAAACTTGCCCTGCAATGTCAGCAGCATAAGGCTAAATTTGCGGTGGTTAACGATGAGGTGGCGGCGGCCAAGTTAGATGCGCTATTACAGGCCTCTGGATGTGCCACAGAGGTTATCTATGGCATGGATGCGCTGTGCCAGGTTGCCAGCGACGATGCTGTGGATACGGTAATGGCGGCCATCGTGGGGGCAGCTGGACTGATGCCGACACTGGCGGCGGTAAAAGCGGGTAAAAAAATACTACTAGCCAATAAAGAGTCTCTGGTAATGGCTGGCGGTCTGTTTATGCAGGCGGTAAAAGAGTCTGGCTCGGTATTGCTGCCAATAGATAGCGAACACAATGCCATCTTCCAATGTTTGCCCGCCGACTATCAGCAGGCGCACAGCTCTGGCATTAATAAATTACTCCTATCGGCATCTGGCGGCCCCTTTAGAGGTTGGTCGACTGAACAGATGAGTGTGGTGACGCCGGATCAGGCCTGTGCGCATCCAAATTGGAGTATGGGGCGCAAGATATCGGTCGATTCTGCCTCATTGATGAATAAAGGGCTCGAACTGATCGAGGCCTGCTGGCTATTTGATGTGGGTCCTGAGCAAATTGAAGTGGTCGTACATCCGCAGAGTATTATTCACTCGGCTGTGCAATATATCGATGGTTCGGTGCTGGCGCAGCTGGGCAACCCAGATATGCGCACGCCGATTGCTCATGCACTGGCTTGGCCCCAGCGTATCGATGCTGGAGTAGCCAACCTAAACCTATTTCAGATAGCGCAGTTAAACTTTGAGCAGGCTGATCTCCAGGCATTTCCTTGTTTGCAGCTAGCCTTTGATGCGGCGCGCGCGGCGGGGGATGCCCCGGCTATTTTAAATGCGGCAAATGAAATTGCTGTGCAGGCTTTTCTCGATGAGCGTATCGGGTTTACCCAAATTGCGCAGGTGGTAGGTGAGACCCTATCTGGTCTATCATTTACTGAACCGGAATCACTTGATGCAGTCCAAGAGTCCGACAATCAGGCACGCGCATTTAGTGCGGCCTATATAGCAAAGATTGAGTCTTAATTTATGGCGTTATTACAGACATTGTTTTATACCTTTATCGCTCTGGGAGTGCTGGTCACTATCCATGAGTTTGGACATTTTTGGGTTGCACGCCGCTGTGGTGTCAAAGTTGAACGCTTTTCCATTGGCTTTGGAACACCGCTGCTAAAATGGCGCGATAAGCGCGACACTGAATTTGTATTGGCACTGCTGCCACTGGGCGGCTACGTCAAAATGCTTGATGAGCGAGAAGGCACGGTCACCGATGCAGAACGCCCCTATTCGTTTAATAGCAAGTCGGTATGGCAGCGGATTGCGATTGTCAGCGCCGGACCTATTGCCAACTTTATTCTCGCATTCTTTGCCTTTTGGCTGATTTTCCTTGCTGGCGAGCGTGATCTGGCGCCAGTTGTGGGTCAGGTTAAAGCAGGGTCTCTTGCTGAGCAGGCCGGTTTTGAGTCGGGAATGGAAATTGTTGCTATTGCAGGGCAGTCGACCACCACCTGGACAGAGGTATCACGCAAGCTGTTTGATTTTATTGGTACTACGGGGGAGATTCCCTTTGTGGTTACCTACCAAGATTCGACGATAGAATATGAAATGCCTGTGGCCGTTACCGCCTGGTTACGAGACTCGCAGGAGCCGTCGCCGCTGCGGGATCTTGGTGTCAGTCCGCCCTTTGAGCTCGATATGCTCAGTTTGGCAGCTGTCGCTGAAGATGGCGCCGGTTACGCCGCCGGTCTTCGCGCTGGCGATCGCCTCGTAGCCATAAATGGCGAGACTATTACCGATATAAATAAGTTTGTTGCCAGAATAGCCAGCAGTGCGCAAAGTGAGGTTATGCTCGATGTTGAGCGCGATTTACAGCGGTTAACTTTTGACGTTGTGCCGCAGCTGGTGGCGCGCGATGGTGAGCAAGTAGGGCAGCTTGGTGTGCAGCTGGCCTCGACGGGTAAGTTTCCAGAGCAGCATATGCGCGATATCGATTATAACGTCTTGACCGCTATTCCACGCAGTATCATAGAGACCTATCAAAGCAGTGCATTTGTGCTCAAATCTATTGGTAAACTTGTGGTCGGTGATCTCAGCCCGAAGAATCTCAGCGGTCCAATTACGATTGCCAAGGTGGCTGGGGACTCAGCACGCTCTGGAATCGACAATTTTATTCGCTTTGTCGCCATTCTCAGTATAATGCTCGGCGTAATGAACCTATTGCCGATTCCTGTGTTGGATGGTGGTCATCTCATGTATTACTTGATTGAGGTTATTAAAGGTTCTCCAGTATCAGACAGGATTCAGATGGTGGGATATAAGGTAGGCTTTAGCATGTTGATAGGGTTGATGGTATTTGCAACTTACAATGATATTACACGGCCTTTTTAAGCCGCTAATTATAACTAACAATCGGATTTAACTAATCACATGACGCGTCTGTTTACTGGCTTACTACTATCCTGTGCTCTAGCCATCTCAACCTTTGCATCCACTGTCCATGCAGAGGTTTTTCAGGTTGATGATATTCGTATCGAAGGACTCCAGCGAGTTTCCGCTGGTACCGTTTTTGCCGCACTGCCAATTTCCGTGGGTGATCTGGTCGATGACCCGCTCGTTCGTGAAGCGACTCGCTCTCTATTCCGCACAGGTTATTTCGCCGATGTCATTATGGCGCGCGAAAATGGTGTTTTAGTTATTGGCCTAGCTGAGCGTCCAGCGGTCACTGAGATTAACCTTGAGGGCAATAAAGCCATTGAAAGCGACCAGTTGTTGGATGCGTTGCGCGACAACGGTTTGGCTGAGGGGCAGATTTTTCGTCAAGTTATTCTCGAAGGTATGGTGCAAGAGCTGCAGCGCCAATATGTTTCGCAGGGTCGTTATGGCGCTCTGGTAAAGACCGAGGTCAAGCAACTGCCGCGTAATCGTGTGGCTATTAATATTGATATTGATGAAGGCGATGTGGCTAAAATCCGCCATATTAATATTGTTGGCAACAACGATTTTTCCGAGGAAGTTCTGCTGGATGAATTTGAGCAGAACACCACAGGCTGGCTGTCGTGGATTTCCAGCAATGATAAATATGCCCGTGAAAAGCTATCCGGAGATTTGGAAACGCTAGAAACCTGGTATCTAGATCGAGGCTACCTCAAGTTTGCCGTAGAGAGTACCCAGGTCTCTATCAGCCCAAATAAAGAATCTGTCTATATCACCATTAATATTAACGAGGGTGATGTCTACACAGTGGGCAAGGTTGAGCTATCTGGTGAGTTGATGATTCCAGAGGCACAGGTTCGAATGATGATTCTGATGCGTGAAGGTATGACCTTTTCGCAGACGCTAATGACCACGTCCAGTGAGTATATTACTCGTCGGCTCGGCAATGAAGGTTATACCTTTGCTGAGGTAGAGGGCTTCCCCGAGGTTGATGAAGATGACAAGACTGCCAAGATTACCTTTGTGGTCACGCCTGGTATGCGTGCCTATGTGCGCCGCGTTGAGTTCCGCGGTAATACCAAGACTGCCGACACTGTATTGCGTCGTGAGATGCGTCAAATGGAAGGTAGTTCGGCCAATAATGCGCTGATTGAGCATTCCAGAGTTCGTCTTGAGCGCCTCGGCTACTTTAAAGAGGTTCAGGTTGAAAATGTGCCAGTGGCTGGCACCAATGATCAGCTTGATGTGATCTATAGTGTCGAGGAGCAGCCATCTGGCTCAGTCGGGGCAAGCGTTGGTTTTGCTCAGGGTACAGGCCTTATTCTGGGTGCCAATCTAAGCGAAAATAATTTCCTCGGCACGGGTAAGCAGGTCGGTGTGGGAATAAATAAAAGCACCTATCAGAGCTCATTGAATTTCAGTTACACCGAACCTTATTACACCATCGATGGTGTCAGTGTTGGTTATAGTATCTATGCCCGCGAGACTGACTATGGTGATTTCAATATTTCCAGCTTCTCTACCAATACCTATGGCGCCAGTGTAAATTGGAGTTATCCGATTTCAGATATCCAGCGCATTGGCTTTGGCTTTGGGTATGAGAACCTCGATGTCTCTACAGGTACCTTTGACTCGGTGGAAATTACTGACTTCGTCAATGAAAATGGCAATATTTTCGACATAGTTACGTTTAATGCCAACTGGGTAAAGTCCACACTTAACCGCGGTATATTTGCCACTCGCGGTACCTCGCAGCGTTTTGGGATGGCGCTGGCACTGCCTGGTTCAGGTCTTGAATATTATAAAATGACCTACAGCGGCGAATACTTGCGCGGTCTCTATGGCCCATTGACGTTAAAGCTCAGAGCTGATCTTGGCTATGGAGAAAGCTACGGCGATACCACGACTATGCCGTTCTTTAAGAATTTTTATGGCGGTGGCTTTGGCTCTGTGCGCGGCTTCAAGAAAAACACCCTAGGCCCTCAGGATACACCCTGTAATCTAGCCAATCCTCCCTGTGTCACGCAGTATGTAGATGATCCGGATCCAATTGGTGGTAATGTGCAGGTAGAGTTCGGTGCCGATGTGATTTTTCCGCTGCCATTCCTCAAGGATCAACGGTCTGTGCAGGCATCATTTTTCTTTGATGCGGGTAATATATTCAACACTAAATGTGGTGAAAGTCAGGTTAACTGTTTTAAACCTGATGTCGGAGAACTGCGTTACTCTGTGGGTCTAGGAGCGACTTGGTTAAGTGGGTTCGGTCCAATTACGTTTAGTGTTGGCAAGCCTCTAAATGCCAGTGATTTTGATGAGACTGAGGTATTCCAGTTCTCATTGGGTAATCAATTTTAATAATTAAATAGTTAGGAGAAGTATTGTGGGTAATATGAAAGCTCTTGTTTTAGTCGTTGCGGCCAGTCTGTTTTCGGTGGGTGCGGTAGCAGAGGAAAAAATTGCTGTAGTTGATATAGCGCGTGCTATTTTCGGCTCTAATGCGGCTCAGGAAAGCTTAAGGCAGGCAGAGCAGGGTGCAGACTTTGTTAGCCTAAAGGCCAAGTACGAAGGTTCGGCTGCGGACTTACAGTCGCTGGCCAAAGAAGCTGAAAGCAAGCGCTTAACCTGGTCGCAAGAAGAGGCTGTCGCGCATCAGAAGAAAATGGAATATGCCAAGGCCGATGCTGAGCTTGCGGGTCGCAAGATTCAAGCCGAGCAAAAGCAGCTGCAACAGAAAATCATGCAGGATCTGGGCCCTATAGCTCAGCAGGCTCTGCAGGAAGTGGTTACCGAAGAGGGCGTCACTATTCTCCTGCGCGCTGAATCTGTCATGATTGCTGCGCCAGAAAGTAATCTGACAGCCAAGGTTGCTGATCGACTGAATCAAAAGACCAAGTAACTCGATGAGTCGAGATTATTCACTGGGTGAAATCGCCACGTATCTCGCAGCGCAGTTGCGTGGCAACCCTGAGATTCGAATAACTGGACTCAATAGTTTAAAGAATGCCGGCGCTGGTCAGATATCCTTTCTGTCAAATCCTAAATATGCCAGTCAATTAAGTAGCTGTAATGCTGAAGCTGTGCTGCTGACGGCTGAGCAGGCTGAAAGTTATAGCGGTGACTGCCTGATTTTGGCAAACCCCTATCTGGCTTATGCCAAGTTATCCAGCTGGTTTGATCCAGCTCCACAACAGGTATCCGGTATTCATCCCTCTGCGGTTGTTCACCCATCGGCACTGGTAAAAGATGATGTCTATCTGGGACCAAATGTGGTTGTTGAAGCGGGTGCTGTATTGGCCTCTGGTTGTCGAATTGAGGCCAATAGTTTTATTGGCGCGCGGGTCGTTTTAGGTCAGCACTGCCATATTTCCGCCAATGTAACCCTCTATCACGATATTGTTATAGGTGATCGTGTGCGTGTTCACAGTGGTACCGTAATTGGTGCAGATGGCTTTGGCTTTGCGCCAGACGGTGATGGGGGCTACCAAAAGATCCATCAGATTGGCTCTGTTGATATCGGTGATAATGTCGAGATCGGCGCCTGCACGACTATCGACCGCGGCGCGTTGGAAAATACCATTATTGGCAATGGTGTAATTATAGATAACCATGTTCAGATAGCGCACAACGTGGTGATTGGCGACAATAGTGCTCTGGCTGCTTATTCCGGTCTAGCGGGTAGTGCGACCCTCGGTGCCAACTGTATACTTGCAGGTTCAGCCTGCGTGGTAGGGCATATCAGTATCTGCGATAATGTAGTATTGACGGCGCGAACACTGGCGACCAAAAATATCACTAAGCCTGGTGTCTATTCATCCGCAGTGACATCTGCATTACCCAATCTTGAATGGCGTAAAAATGCAGCGCGGATGAGTCAGCTGGATAGCATGGCGCGGCGTCTAAAAGAATTAGAGAAACAGCAGAAGTTGTAACTTTTTAAAACAGTTAATAGCGGTAAACTAAGTAATGACAATGAATGTAAATGAAATAATGGCGCTGTTACCTCATCGTTATCCTTTTTTATTGGTCGATCGAGTAGTCGAAATTGTGCCCGGTGAACGTATCCTTGCCTATAAAAATATATCGATTAACGAGGATGTATTTAATGGCCATTTTCCCGGAGCACCAATTTTCCCTGGGGTAATGATTGTTGAGGCCATGGCCCAGGTCTCAGGTCTGTTAGGTTTTGCGACCACCGGCGAGAAAGCGGATGACGGTAAGTTATATTTATTTGCGGGCGTTGATAAGGTGCGCTTTAAACGACCTGTAGTGCCGGGAGATCAGCTGATGCTAACCTCTGAAGTTGAAGCGGTGAAACGAAATATTTGGCGCTTTCGCACGACTGCTACTGTGGATGGTAAGACCTGCTGTGAGGCAACCTTACTCTGTGCCTACCAAGATAAAGAATCCTTAGCGTGATAGATCCCACAGCCATTATTGACCCCTCTGCGATTATTGGCGAAAACGTCAGCATTGGCCCCTGGACGATTATTGGGGCAGATGTCGAGATAGGTGATGGGTGTGATATCGCCTCTCATGTGGTGGTGCGGGGCCCGACCAAAATGGGCGCCAATAATAAGATTTTTCAGTTCTCAACGATTGGCGATGATACTCCTGATCTAAAATACAATGGTGAGTCAACGCGATTAATTATTGGTGATAACAATACCATTCGTGAAGGTGTTACGATTCACCGCGGTACAGTGCAAGATAATAGTGAAACGATTATTGGCAATGACAATCTTCTGATGGCCTATGTTCATATCGGCCATGATTGCGTTGTTGGCAATAACTGTATTCTAGTTAATAACGCCAGTATTTCCGGTCATGTCTATGTGGGTGACTGGACCATCCTATCCGGCTATGTATTGGTCCACCAATTTGTTCATATTGGCCCCCATTGCTTTATTGGTCCGGCGGCGTTTATCTACCATGACGTGCCAGCCTTTGTTACCGCTTTTGGCAGCCCGGCCGAACCCAGAACGATCAACCGAGAGGGTTTAAAGCGTCGAGGTTTCAGCAGCGATCAAATAGCACTGGCCAATAAAGCTTACAAACTGCTCTACCGGCGTGGTTTGGGGCTAGATGAAGCTCTAAAAGAAATAATGGCTCTTGGCGATGACGAGATAATTTCTATGTTGCTCGCGTCTGTTGAGAATTCCTCACGCGGTATCATTCGCTAAATCATGGAGCTATCACCACCAGTCTTCGCCATGGTTGCCGGAGAGGCCTCTGGTGATGTGCTGGGTGCCGATCTGATTCGGGCCCTTAAAAAACAGTTTCCCAAGGCGATTTTTGAAGGTATTGGCGGTCCTAAAATGCAGGCCGAAGGTTTTCAATCCCTGTTCCAAATGGATCGTCTATCAGTGATGGGGTTTATCGAACCGCTAAAGCGACTGCCCGAACTATTGCGCATGCGCCGCACGGTTATTAAGCGCTATCTAGAAAATAAGCCAGCTGCCTTTATTGGCATAGACTCTCCTGACTTTAATGCCAATATTGAATTTAAGCTTCATCAGGCTGGGGTAAAAACAGTTCACTACGTGAGTCCATCAGTCTGGGCCTGGCGTCAGGGACGAATCAAAAAAATTAAAAAGTCAGTAGATCTGATGCTCTGCCTGCTGCCCTTTGAGGCGCAATTTTATGAGCAGCACCAGGTGCCGGTGCGTTTTGTTGGTCATCCGCTGGCTGGGCAGCTTGCATCTCAACCCGATACCCAAGCTGCACGCCAGCAACTGAGTTTAGATTCCGATAGGCCTGTACTCTGTATTATGCCGGGTAGCCGGGCTGGTGAAGTCGATATGATGTCCGAGGTATTCCTAGATACGGCACAGTCAGTTGTGGCTTCAGTGGCTGGGTTACAGTTAGTGATTCCCGCAGCCAATAATGCGCGCTATGCGCAGCTACAGGACATATTAGCCACGCGACCAGAACTTGAGATCAGTTTAATTCTGCAACAGTCTCATACCGCAATGGCAGCCTCAGACGCGGTTCTTTTAGCCTCTGGTACCACGGCCCTTGAGGCTATGTTGCTTAAAAAGCCTATGGTCGTGAGTTATAAACTGGGCGCACTGACCTATAAATTAGTATCTCCGTTTATAAAGACACCCTTTGTTTCCATTCCTAATTTATTAGCCAATAAGATGCTGGTGCCAGAGCTCATCCAAGATCAGGCTAAGGTGAGTCATCTGGCAACGGCTGTGCTGAATGCATTGGATAAAGCCAAGCGACCAGCGCTGGTGGCATGCTTTAATGAATTGCATCAGCAGCTAGCTGTTGAGTCTGGCGTTATCGCCGCTTCAGCCATTGCTGAGTTAGTTGGCAGCGGTGGTCATTCTTGAAGTCCTGGAAGGTACCCAGGGGGGTTAACTGTCTGGCCGGTGTCGATGAAGTAGGGCGTGGCCCACTGGCATGGGATGTAGTTACTGCGGCGGTTATCCTGCCTGCTGACCACGGCATTGAGGGGCTGGCAGATTCTAAGGCTCTGTCAGCACGGCAGCGAGAAAATCTCTATAAAGATATTATTAGTCGTGCAGATTGTTGGTGTGTGGGGCGTGCTACGGTGGCGGAAATTGACCGTTTCAATATATTGCAGGCTACATTGATGGCTATGCGTCGCGCTGTCATAGGCCTAAAGATCCAGCCGGACTATGTGGCTGTCGATGGCAATCGGTTGCCGCAATGGGAATATAAAGGTGAGGCCGTTGTTAAAGGCGACGGCCGGGTTGAGGTAATCAGCGCGGCATCAATTATTGCCAAGGTCGTGCGCGATGCTGAGATGAAAGAGATGGACGCAAAGTATCCCGGTTATGGCTTTGCCAAAAATAAAGGTTATGGGACTGCCCAGCACCTTGAAGCATTGCAAAGAAAGGGCCCTTCACCGATTCATCGTCGTACCTTTGCACCGGTTCGAGATAAGCTTGGGTTGGAGCAATCGCCGCTTTTCTAACGGTCCTGAGTTAATCCTTTTTACAGACAACAGAAAGCCCTTGAGTTAAGGTCTGGCAAGCATTACATTCATTTGAATAACCATAATAAACGAACGGGAGCGCACAGTTTGAATTACTCAGAGATTACCGGATGGGGAAAATATACACCGCCGCTTCTTATGACCAATGATGATATGGCGCAAGTTGTAGATACCAGTGATGAATGGATATTTTCCCGTTCTGGTATTCGCCAGCGTCACTACAGTCATGTGTCTGTCGGAGAGATGGGCTGGCTTGCTGCAGAGCGTGCCTTAGCATCTGCTGGTGTCGATGCTGAAGATATAGATTTGGTAGTGCTGGGTTCAACCACGCCTGAAGAAATCTGCCCCAATACTGCAAGTTATATTAAGAATAAACTGGGCGCAAAAAAAGCCGCTGCATTTGATCTCAACTCAGCCTGCACAAGTTGGCTCTACGCTCTCAATGTGGCCACGGATATGATTAAGTCAGGATCTATTAAGAAAGCCGTTGTGGTAGGTTCCGAGCGACTTTCGCTGGCGATGGATTGGCAGAAACGCGAGTCGTGTTTTTTGTTTGGTGATGGTGCCGGGGCTGTTGTGATTGAGGCAACAGAGACAAAGGCGGGGCTGCTTACGGGTAAAATGAGCTGTGTCCCGGATAGCCGAGAATGTTTACACCTGCCGAGCTGGGGTATGTCTCCGCTGCACCTGACCAATGATGTTTTTATCTCGCTTAACTTCGAAGGCCAGGAAATATTTAAAAGTGCGGTTAAAGGGATGGGCGATGCAATCGCTGATGTGCTTGAAGCAGAGGGTCTGACGGCAGAGGATATTGATCTATTTATTCCGCATCAGGCTAATATTCGTATTATTCAAACACTGGCTAAGCGGCTTAATTTCCCGATGGATAAAGTGGTTGTGGTGATTGATAAATATGCCAATACTTCGGCTGCGGCTATACCGTTGGCCATGTGTGATGCGTTGGAAGCTGGCATGATTAAGCCGGGCATGACGCTATTGACAGCAAGCTTTGGCGCTGGCTTAACCTGTGGTGCAGGCATTATCAAATGGGGCGAAAGAGTTGAGCCTGTGTCTCAGTCCGATAAAAGTATTACCCCTTACGAGGGCACGGTTTTTGATCTGATGGAAGACAGCTTTATCCATTATGGTGTTGATGCTGCCCATCTTTTAACCAAGAACAAATAAATGGAAGTACCAGTGACAATATGAAAAATGAGTTTGTTCATCTAAGGCTACATTCTGAATACTCACTGGTAGATGGCTTGGTGCGCATTAAGCCGCTGGCGGCAAAAGTTGCCGATATGGCTATGCCTGCGGTTGCGCTGACTGACTTTAATAATTTCTTTGGCCTGATCAAGTTTTATAAAGCCAGTCAGGCGGCTGGGGTAAAGCCTATTGTCGGTGCCGATCTGCTGGTGCTTGATGAAGATGGCGAGGGTAGTCCCACTCAGCTGGTATTACTGGCGGCAGATCAGCAGGGCTATAAAAACCTTACCAATCTAATTTCCAAGGCCTACCAGCATGGTCAGCGTATGGGTGTGCCCACCATTAAGCGCTCATGGTTGCCAGAGTTTAGTCAGGGCCTAATTGCGCTGTCGGGTGGCCGTACGGGGGAGATTGGTGTGGCGCTGATCTCGGGGCGAAGTGCTGATGCCGAACAGCTGTTGTTGGAGTATATGGGTATATTCGAGGATCGTTTTTACCTTGAGTTACAGCGTACCGGCCGTCCCGGTGAAGAAGACTATCTGCATGCCGCGGTAGACCTGGCTAGTAAGTTTAGCTGCCCGGTGGTGGCGACCAATGATGTGCGCTTTATCAATGCAGAGGAATTTGAGGCCCATGAGGCCAGGGTTTGCATCTACGAAGGGCGTGCTCTGGATGACCCGCGCCGTGAACGGCGTTACTCTGAACAGCAATATCTGCGCAGTGCCGATGAGATGGCTGAGCTATTTGCCGATATTCCCGAAGCACTGCAAAACAGCGTAGAGATTGCCAAGCGCTGTAATTTAGATTTGCGCCTCGGTGAGTATTTTTTACCCGACTATCCAATTCCCGATGGGTTGACCATCAATGAATTTTTTATCAATGAATCTGAGGCTGGGTTGCAAGAGCGACTCAATTTCCTCTTCGATTCGAGTGCTGAGGATTTTCCTGCCAAGCAGGCGCTGTATGCTGAGCGGCTCAAGTTTGAGCTGGATATCATTATTCAAATGGGTTTTCCCGGCTATTTCCTTATCGTTATGGATTTTATTCGCTGGGCTAAGAATAATAATATTCCCGTTGGCCCCGGGCGTGGTTCTGGCGCCGGTTCTCTCGTGGCCTACGCCCTTAAGATTACCGATCTCGACCCCATCGAATACGACCTTCTATTTGAGCGCTTTCTAAATCCCGAGCGGGTGTCCATGCCTGATTTCGATATTGATTTCTGTATGGAAGGGCGCGATCGTGTGATCGCCTATGTCGCTGAGCAGTATGGCCGCGATGCGGTATCGCAGATTGTGACCTTCGGTACTATGGCAGCAAAGGCAGTTGTGCGCGATGTAGCCCGAGTACAGGGTAAGTCCTATGGTCTGGCCGACAAACTGTCTAAGTTGATCCCCTTTGAAGTGGGCATGACGCTGAGTAAGGCCATCGAGCAGGAGGATGAGCTAAAGGAGTTTCTTGAGCAAGACGAGGAAGCCGGCGAAATCTGGAGTATGGCGTTGCAGCTTGAAGGCGTGTCGCGCAACTGCGGCAAGCACGCTGGTGGAGTGGTTATCGCGCCCACGGTCATTACTGATTTTGCGCCGGTTTACTGTGATGAGAGCGGCGCTGGTGTTGTTACCCAGTTTGATAAAACTGATGTAGAAGAAGCTGGTCTGGTCAAATTTGATTTTTTGGGATTGCGTACACTGACCATTATTGACTGGGCTGTGCGGATGATAAATCGGTCGCGCGCGCGCAATGCTGAAGAGCCTCTGGATATTGAGAGGGTTCCACTCGACGATGTTGAGACATTCAAGATGATGCAGCGTGCCGAAACCACGGCTGTATTTCAGCTTGAATCACGGGGTATGAAAGAGCTGATTAAAAAGCTCGGCCCGGATAGATTTGAAGATATTGTTGCACTGGTTGCACTCTTCCGTCCCGGCCCCTTGCAGTCAGGAATGGTCGATGACTTTATCAATCGTAAAAAGGGCCGTGCTGAGGTTAGCTACCCGCATATCCAATATCAGCACGAGTGCCTGAAACCTGCTCTCGAGCCGACTTATGGTATTATTTTGTATCAGGAACAGGTGATGCAGATCGCTCAGGAAATGGGCGGGTATACATTAGGTGGCGCTGATTTATTGCGTCGAGCCATGGGTAAAAAGAATGCTGATGAGATGGCCAAGCAGCGTGAGTTATTTACCGAGGGTGCCGTCAACAAAGGTTTTGAGCAGGAGCTCGCTTCGAATATCTTTGATCTGATGGAAAAATTTGCCGGCTATGGTTTTAACAAGTCTCACTCCGCCGCCTATGCTTTAGTCGCCTATCAGACAGGCTGGCTAAAAGCGCATTATCCGGCAGAATTTATGGCTGCCACTATTTCGTCGGATATGGATAAGACCGATAAGGTGGTGACCTTTATCGATGAATGTCGCGCTATGGGATTAGACCTGTTGCCGCCCGACGTAAACAATGGTCAGTTCCATTTTAGTGTCGATATTCAGGGCCGTGTGCTCTATGGCTTGGGCGCGATCAAAGGTCTGGGTGAGGGTCCGGTCGAAAATATTATTGCTGCCAGAACCGAGGGTGGCCCATTTAAGGATATATTTGATTTTTGCGCTCGTGTCGATGGGCGCAAGGTTAATAAGCGCGCACTTGAAGCGATGATTCGCAGTGGTGCACTGGATGAAATCGGTCCTGAGGGTGAAATTGGTTTTCGGCGTGCCGTGATGCTCGCGGGTATGGATGAGGCGGTGAAACTCGCCGAGCAGCATGCTCGCAATACCAGCAGCGGTATGGGCGACCTATTTGGCGATTCCATTGTCGACAGCGCCTCTGATATTAATTACAACAGCTACAGCGCTGCCCGAACATTGTCGGTCAGAGACCGTTTAAATGGTGAGAAAGAAACCCTAGGCCTCTATCTCACAGGACACCCGATAGACGAATATGAAGATGAGCTAAAGCAAATGCTGCCCAACCGGATTGCTGATCTGCGTCCGGGCAAAGAGACATCGTCCATCTCCGGTATGGTGGTGGGTATGCGGATTATGAAAAACAAGCGCGGTGACAGTTTTGCTTTCTTAACCCTCGACGATAAAAGTGGCCGTATTGAGCTGTCGGTTTGGGCCGAGAAGTTTAATGCCTATCGTGAAATTCTGGTTAAGGATGCGCTGCTGGTGGTCCAGGGAAATGTCTCCGAAGATAGCTTTACCGGTGGTTTAAAAATGGTGGCTGAGTCAATTCAGTCAATTTATGAAGCGCGCTGCAGTAAACTTAGCCGCTTAGAATTGTGCCTTAACGGCGGCTCGGAGAGCTCAGGCTGGGTCGATAAATTTCACCACACTCTAAGTGGCTACAAAGAGGGCAACTGTCCGGTAACGGTGCAGTACGCATTACCCAGTGCCAGCGGCCAGCTTAAACTGGGTGATCAGTGGAAGGTGCAACCTAAGGATGAATTAATTTCTCGGTTGCGCGAAGAATTTGGTAAAAACTCTGTCACCTTGCACTACTAGTTAGCTCATTGACGAAATTAATCTGCCAGTAAAGCTAGCAGTAGCGGCGCAAGGTGTTAAAATACCTGACATAGTACAATGTCAATGCAACCTGAGATCCCCATCACCATGAATTTGAATTATCTCTCTTTTGAACAGCCAATAGCCGAGCTGGAAGCAAAGATTGAAGAACTGCAACTGGTTGGCAATGACAACGATTTAAATATTGCAGAAGAAGTGACCAAGCTGCGCGATAAGTCACGTAAGCTCACCGAAAGTATCTATAGCAAGCTCAGCGCCTGGCAGGTTGTGCAGGTCGCACGCCATCCACATCGTCCCTACACCTTGGATTATATTCAACGTATTTTTACCGACTGGGAAGAGATGCATGGTGACCGTCATTTTGGTGATGATAATGCCATTGTGGGCGGCGTGGCGCGGCTTAATGGCAAGCCCGTTATGGTGATTGGTGAGGAGAAGGGCCGCGGTGTTACTGACAAAGTGATGCGTAACTTTGGCATGCCCAAAGCCGAGGGCTACCGCAAGGCGCTGCGCCTGATGGAAACCGCCGAGCGCTTTAAAATGCCGGTGCTAACATTAATTGATACTCCCGGTGCCTATCCAGGTATCGACTCTGAAGAGCGCAATATCTCTGAAGCAATTGCGCGTAACCTAGCCGTTATGTCGCGTCTGCGCACACCGATTATCTGTACAGTTATTGGTGAGGGCAGCTCCGGTGGTGCCCTAGCTATTGGTGTCGGTGATCGGCTTAATATGCTGCAGTACAGTACCTATTTTGTGATCTCTCCCGAAGGCTGTGCGAATATTATCTGGAAGACCAGTGAAAAAGCACCAGAGGCTGCTGAAGCTATGGGCGTAACCTCAGATAATTTGCAGAAACTAGGGATTGTTGACGAGACTATTCCAGAGCCAATGGGCGGTGCACACCGCGATATTGAAGCTATGGCCGGCACCTTAAAAGCCCATCTTACCCAGCAGGTTGACGAACTTCAGGCAGTGCCTCTTGATGACCTGTTAGAGCGCCGTTACCAGCGCCTAATGTCCTACGGAAGACCTGACTAAGCCACTCTCTTAGCTTTCATATAGCTGTGAAATAGCCGCTATGGCCTCTGGGTCCTGGGCTTTGATTTTATTGGCGATATGGTGCTGGAAGAAGTAGCGGAAATCCTCATTTTTATCTGCTGGATAGAGGCAGTCATCGCCTGGAAGTACTGGGGTGGCAAGCATTTTCTGCTCATTGATCAGCATAGCCTCCATAGTGCCATCATGCAGCAGTCGCCAGCTCACCACCTCTTTTAAGGTAATACTGTGAAAGCCATCGGTGGATAGCACCGCATGGGTGCCAATGGTGTCAGGTACCTCTTGGATAACTTCACGGCCCGTGTCGCACTGGTACTCGTAGTAATCCGCTGCGGTTTCAAGCTCAACCACTTTGTGAAGTGGCGCTGCAAAAAATAACTCATCGACACCCTGATCGTAGTAGCCTTCCCACTGGCCATTGAGAGGATCATTGATATTGTCGCAGGCAACCAGCTCATCTAGCCAGGGAACTAGGCCGACAACCTCGCCGCTAACGCGCAGGCCCCAGGCCAATATCTTGACCGAGAATAATTTATCAGGATTTTCAGCATTGCTGTAGAGCATCTCGAGACCATCGAGTTCGGGGGCAATACGAATTAGATTACTGTTGGAAATTTCAGAGAGGGGTTTACGTGTGAAGATATCAATGACGTTATCGTGTGGATGATTAATCGCCGAATTGGGCATAAATAAATCTCCTTAGGCCAGCTGAAAGCAAAAGACACTAACACCACATAAGGTACTCTTTCTTTTTAAAAAGCACAACAAATAGTGGTATATAGTAAAAACATAGACATAACAGGGCTATTATGCAATTTACCAAGACGGTTATTTTTACTGTAAAATTATTGAGTCATCGCCTCTATCATGCCTTGTGTCACCTATTTATGAACAGCAGATTATCTATTCAGTTTTATATTAGCCGAGCTCCAAATGCTTAAAATAATTAGTACAGTATTTGAGCAAGAGTTTGGCCAGAGTTGCAATACTGCATTGCTGGGTGGTGCTGCTGAACCGGTTTATTTACCCGCCGATGCAGACAATAGCCGCAATCGACTATTTTTTCGTGAGGACTATGTTTCTAGTGCGCTGCATGAAATCGCGCACTGGTGCATTGCCGGCGCAGAGCGGCGCAAGCTTGAGGACTTCGGCTATTGGTATCACCCGGATGGTCGCACCGATCAGCAACAGCGAGTTTTTGAAGCGGCCGAAGTAAAGCCTCAGGCGTTGGAGTGGATGTTTTCGATTGCTTGCGGTCAGCGTTTTCTGCTCAGTGTGGATAATTTAAACGGTGATAGCTCGCTTGATAGGAACTTTGCTCAGGCGGTCGTAGATCAGGCGTTGGTTTGGTGTGGGGAGGGTGCTTTACCCAGCCGTGCGGAGCAATTTTTGTCTAGACTTGCTAGGAGTTGCAATATTGCCAAGGCGACAGACCCAGCTCATTACCAACTCACTAACCTCGCGTAGACCTATGCCATGCAAGCCTTCTTAATCGATTCCTCCATTTATATTTTCCGCAGCTATTTCACCTTGCCTGAGAACTGGCGCGCAACAGAGAATCAATTCTCCACCCATGCAGTTTATGGTTTCACTGCTTTTTTGCTCGATATCCTAAAGCAAAAAGATCCGGGACATATATTTTGTGCCTTTGATGAAAGCCTTGGTTGCGGTTTTCGCCACCAGCTATGCCCAGACTACAAAGCCACCCGAGAGCTGCCAGATGAGGCGCTAGCCTTCCAGTTAAATGCCTGCCGACAGCTATGCCGTGTGATGGGTATTAGTGAAATGGCATCGACGATCTATGAGGCAGATGACCTGATTGGGGCAGTGGCGACCAAGGTGCGACTGGGCGATGCGCAACCTGTGATTGTCACTCGTGATAAAGATTTAACTCAGCTTATTCAAGCCAATGATCTGTACTGGGACTTTGGAAAGTCTCACCCAAAGACCCAGCGGGATCTAGAGATGCAGCTTGAGCTGGGCTGTAGTCAAATGGCCGATTATTTGGCGCTTATGGGCGATAGCAGTGACAATATTGCCGGTGTTCCCGGAGTCGGCTCCAAAACGGCTAAACAGCTGCTGTCACATTATGCCAGTGTCGACGTTATTATGGAGCATCTCGACCAGTTGCAGGATCTACCGATCCGGGGCGCTAAAAAACTTGCCGACAAGCTGGACGCCAGTCGCGAGCAATTATTCCTGTCGCGTCAACTGGCGACTATTGTGACCGAGATAGAGGAGGCTCCGGAATTACAGAGTATAGGTTGGCAGGGTATTCATCAGGATGCTTTTGCCATATTCTGTGAAGATATGGGGTTTGCCAATGCTTTTTCTAGCCGCGCTGTCGGGTTAAAGTCGCGGCAATTTTAAAGGGAGCCGTTGTGAAAATTGTCGCAGATCAAAATATGCCACTTGCGGAGGAACTGTTCGCATCTTTCGGGCAGGTATTTTTGCTGCCGGGCCGCGAGATTACCGCAGCCGATCTGATAGATGCTGATGTTCTTTTAGTGCGCTCAGTAACTCAGGTTAATCGTCAATTGCTCGAGCACTCGAAGGTCAAATTTGTCGGCTCGGCGACCATAGGTACTGACCATATCGATACTGCTTATCTTCAGTCTGCAGGTATTAAGTTTGCTCATGCACCGGGCTGTAATGCCGAAGCTGTTGTGCAATACGATCTGTCAGTCATGTGCCGATTAATGCCAGATTGGCAATCTAAAACGGTAGGTATTGTTGGATGCGGCAATGTCGGTGGCCGATTGTACAGGCGGCTATCTGATCTGGGCGTTAACTGTCGCGTCTATGATCCATTTCTGACACCCGATTTAGTTGCTGATATTGGATCATTTGAGGAGCTATATAATTGCGACATCATTTGCCTGCATACCCCAATTACCAAGAATACCGAGTTTCCCACTCACCATTTATTTGATCATGAAGTGCTGCTTAAACTTAAGCCAGATGCGCTGTTAATAAATGCCGGCCGCGGTGCTGTGGTAGACAACAAAGCACTGTTAACCTGTCTGGAGTCCGGCTCGCGATTGCAGGTTGCACTAGATGTCTGGGAGTCAGAACCTCAGTTAGATCTCAGTCTTATGGCACTGGTGACTCTGGCTACACCGCATATCGCTGGGTATAGTCTTGAGGGTAAAACTAATGGCACCCAGATGGTGTTCGATGCATTTTTGCAATCACAGGGTAAGAGCGCGCAGCAGTTGCAGAAGTCTGAGGTTAAATGTCAGGATCTGGGCGATAGAACCAGTTTGGAAGAGGCTATTTTACTGAGTTACGATGTCTGTGAAGATGATCTGCGGATGCGCACTGCGCTGGCTGATATTGTCACTGCAGAGGCTGTGGGATTGGCATTTGATCAGTTGCGCAAGACCTATCCTGATCGTCGAGAGTTTAGCTTCTACTCTGTGTCTAGCGAGGATAAAAACTTTAAGCGTCTGGGTTTTAGTCGGCCCCTTTAGAGCTATCAAGCTGGTCGCAGGCGCTCTGTACCATCTCTTCGGTAATGGCAACTTCAACGCCATTTTCATCAATAATGGCAGCGCCATTAAATTCTGGGGCAGCGCGTTCAGTCTGTTTCTCGGTTGAAATATTCTGTGTGTTTTTGGCCATGATCAAATCTATCTCCATCTGTTATCAGGTGCGCAAACGCTCAAGGAAATTGGCAAAGCGTCCAATGGCTTCGGTCAGCTTATCTTGATCCGGTAAAAACACAATGCGGAAATGCTGCCTGTCTTTGAGATTAAAGGCAGAGCCTTGTACTAGCAGAACACGCTCTTCCTTTAACAGGTTTAGCACCATCTCCTCATCATCGGCAATAGGGTACATCTGCGCATCTAACTTGGGAAACAGATACATCGCCGATTTTGGTTTTACGCAAGTTACGCCGGGTATCGCGGTTACTAACTTATGTGCTAGATCACGCTGCTCGAGTAGACGCCCCCCGGGTAGAATAAGATCCTCAATACTCTGATAGCCCCCCAGTGCAGTTTGCACCGCCAGCATAGCGGGAGCATTGGCACACAGGCGCATAGATGCGAGCATCTCGAGGCCTTCGATATAGCTTTTTGCTATGTCTTTGGCGCCACTAATCAGCATCCAGCCAGAGCGAAAGCCAGCCAGCCGATAGGTCTTGGATAAACCGTTGAAGGTCAGGCAGGGCACCTCTGTGACCATGCTGGCCAAGGGCGTATGAGCAGCGCCGTCATATAAAATACGATCATAGATTTCGTCGGCAAAGACCACAAGATTGTGGCGCTCGGCAAGGTCGACAATCTGTTTTAACACAGCATCAGAGTAGACAGCGCCAGTTGGATTGTTAGGGTTAATAACCACAATCCCGCGTGTGTTAGCGGTTATTTTGGATTCAATATCAGCGATATTCGGCTGCCAGTCATCAGCTTCATTACATTGGTAATGGATTGGCGTGCCACCAGACATAGAAACAGCAGCGGTCCACAATGGGTAGTCAGGAGAGGGTATAAGTATTTCGTCTCCCTGATTTAATAGCGCCTGCATGGACATAACGATCAATTCACTGACGCCATTGCCCATAATCACATCTTCTACATCAAGACCCTGTATGCCCTGAGCCTGATACCGCTGCATCACCGCTTTACGCGCCGAAAACAGGCCTTTGCTGTGGCTGTACCCCTGCGCCTCACGAAGGTTGTGAATAACATCGTGAATAATTTCATCAGGCGCATCAAAGCCGAAGGCCCCGGGATTGCCAATGTTCAGCTTAATTATCTTTTGGCCCTGATCCTCAAGCCAGTTGGCATGGTTGAGTACGGGGCCGCGGATTTCGTAGCAGACACCACCAAGTTTGTCGGATTGTAATATTTTAGTCATCATGCAATACGTTTAGAATGTAATCGGAAGAATGATATTGTAGCCAAAATACAGGGTCCTATGGGTAAAGATAATGAAAATAATTAGTATCGCAGGGCAGGCGGCGTTACTTGTACTCTGTGTGTTAGCGCTAGTTTGTGAGTTGGATATCATTCAATTCAAATTTAAAACAATCGTTGTTGTTGCAGTCATATTAAGCAGCGCCCTTGTTGCGTTAATTGGCTCCGCCGCGCTGCTAATACGATATTGTCATAACAAAAATGTGCCAGCGGACCTAATAGTACTGATGGTGGTCTGCATTTGTCCGATGCTATTGACGCTTTATAGCCTAGGTTTAGAAGGCATAGGGGCACCAAACCTCCATGATATAAGTACAGATATGGAAAATCCTCCGGCGCTTGTTTACGCACAAATGACAAGGTCAGAGTATGAGGGCACATCGATCTACCCAATTGAACATGTGGTGCAGCAGCTAGCGGCTTATCCCGATATTAAAAGCCAGTCTGTTGGTATGTCTGCCCGAGAGGCATTTCGGCTGTCCATGTATGTCTCCTCTCTGCTGGGCTGGTCAATTGTGAGTGAAAATATTGCCATTGGTCAGATAGATCTTCGCAGTAGAACTAGGTTTATGGGCTTTAAAACTAATATCGCGATCCGTATTACAGCGATAGACGCCAGTAACTCGCTAATTGATGTGCGATCAGCGACACTGAATGCGGAGAGAGATTTTGCCTTGAATGCGCGTCAAATCAGAGCTTTTTTTGCCGGATTTAACGGTGAATTGAGAAAACGGCAGATGCACTGAAATTTAACCACCATTAGGGTTGACAGTCTTCCTGTGGCTACTTAGAATGCGCGCCTCCTAGCCAGTCACGTCCCGTTCGTCTAGAGGCCTAGGACACCGCCCTTTCACGGCGGTAACAGGGGTTCGACTCCCCTACGGGACGCCATTTTTATACAGCACTTATGGATAAGTGTTTGCGGGAATAGCTCAGTGGTAGAGCACAACCTTGCCAAGGTTGGGGTCGCGAGTTCGAACCTCGTTTCCCGCTCCAATTAAAAAAGCGCAAAACTTCGGTTTTGTGCTTTTTTGTGTCTGTAAAAAACTATGAGGGGTTTTATATCTAGCTCGTCTCAGCTCTAAGATTTGAGATGAAGTTGGGAAATACCTCTTGTTATTGTGGTTAATAATAAGACAAGAGGGGGAGAGCTGAGGCGGGCCTGTAATGGCCCGCCTTTTTTTCGTGCACTGTTTTTTTATGCGCTATTTTTTGAAAGGTGTGGCTCTAAGTTCTACGGAACCTCTATTGCGGAGGGCCTGCCTGCTGATCAAAGAAATCGCGTATTGCATCCTCCTGGGCGAGGGCATCACTGAGGCCAAGTGCAATAAGCTTTCGGCTAAAGCCCGGCTCAAAGAGCAGGTAGCTAGCTGCACTCGTGCCACCACCCTGGGCGGTTGCACCAATCAGCTTTAAGAATAGCTTGAGGGATCTTGGCAACTCATGAATATGCTCTTCGGCTATGCGATCGATCGACTGGCTGGGCGAGATAGACAACACCTCTACGGCATTTAAATCAGTAATGCCGTTATTGTCCTTGAGCGACTGCGGTATTACTGAAGCGAGACGATTGATAGAGCGCAATGTTTCCAGATCACTCTCCACGGCATCGATAAAGGCGCTGTTAAACATATGCCCCATAATCTGTGCAATTGACGGGGAGTGCTCCAATTGCGGTGCTTTGTTTGCAAGGGTAGCGTTATTGCTGACGCCAATAATTAGTAGCTGCTCGGCTCCCATATGCAGTGCAGGGCTAATAGGCTTTAACTGGCGTACTGCGCCATCGCCAAAATAGCCACCCTGAAGCTGTACTGCAGGAAAGAGACTTGGAATCGCGGTACTGGCCATTAGGTGATCAATGGTCAGTTCGGTTTTTTCGCCGCGACGTCGAGCCCGGTTCCACGAATGAATACTCTGCTGCCCCTGAAAGAAAGTGACGGACTGACCGGACGCATAGCTCATGGCGCTAATAGCAATGGCTTCAAGTTCACCATTGCCAATAGCAGTCTCTAGATAGTCAAATTTAACGTAGTTTTCCAACATCTCTCGCAGTGGAGTGTTATCCAGCAGCGATATCGGGCGGCCGATACCATAGCCGCTGTGCAGCAGCGAGGCGGCCATATGAAAAAAATTGGTAGCCACTGCCAGTGCATCGGTGCGATAGACATCAGAGGCGCGTAAATTGCGCCAAATAGCTTCTAGTTTACTCGTTCTGAGGCGAAAGGGACCGGCTCGGGCAGCGATCGATAGTGCGTTAATAGCACCGGCTGATGTCCCGCAAATAATGGGAAAAGGGTTGTAAACCGTTCTTGGTAAAATAGCGGCTATGCCCTTGAGTACGCCGACCTGATAGGCTGCTCGGGCCCCACCACCTGTTAATACTAATCCTCTACTCACGGGTTAATCCATCTGTAAGGCAACATTAAAAAATACCTAGAGCCAGGCCAGCGGCCATAGCCTGACCAAAGTCCTGAGATTGATCAATATGCTCTGCGCATAGTTCACCATTGGCGATTAGCGGCTTGGCGATTTTGCGCAGTGGATAACCTTTGGCAATACGATCAATATCGCGCACTGCGCCAGTACCGTCATTTTCTGCGCTTATAAAAATAGCATAGGGCAGGTTGAGCTTATATTGTTCGGCTGAATAGTAGGTGCGATCAAAAAAGTCTTTCAGTGCGCCGCTCATGGTGCCAAAGTTTTCTGGTGTGCCAAATAGTAGGCCATCTGCCCAGATTAAATCTTCGAGTCCAGCATCAAAGGCTCTCACCAGTTTAGTACTGACAGCAGTTTCTCGCTGGCATCCGTTAAAAACAGCCTGCGCCAGCATTTTAGTATTGCCACTTTGGCTATGATAGATAATTAACAGATTTTTCATCTAATTGTGGACACCGTTCCCCTTAAAACCCGCCGGCCTGATTAGACTATCCAAATCAGCCTGTCTGGCTGTGACTTTAACAGTCTCAATGCTATGTGCAAGCAGGGCCCCACCATGCGCTATCTAATGGCTTTAAGTATAGGAATATTTTCCGTTGCCTGGTGGCCGCGATTGCCGGAGAGCGCAATTGGAATAGGTTTTATTCTATTACTTTTACCGGCCTGGTTTTTTATTTTCAGGTTCTCACCTAAAGTTGGGTGGGTCGGTCTGTGTCTGGGTTTGGGCATTTGCTGGGCTCTGTTGTCAGCAAGTTGGCAACTGCAACATCAGCTGCCTGCCTCACTTGATAAGCGGGATTTTGTTGTTACGGGGACCATTAATGGTCTGGTCGACACCAATGATCGACGCAGTCGCTTTAGGTTTTCTGTGGATTCGGCGCTACTTTTGTCTGACCAGTCCGAGTCTGTGCCGCTACGATCATTGCTGTTGAGCTGGTATAGCTTTTCCAGTGTCGGGGCTGAGTTAATATCAGGTGACCGCTGGACTCTTGTTGTCAGGCTGCGGCAGCCTCGCGGGCTGCGTAATCCGGGAACTTTTGATTATCAAAGTTGGCTGCAGCAACAGAATTATTCAGCGACTGGTTATATACGCCAAGCAGATACAGCGCGGCGTTTGCAATCCTCGAAACAGTCGATCCATCATTATCGCAGCCAAATTCGTCGGGCGATTAATGGCAGTAACCTGTCTCAGTTAGGTAGCGCTGTGGTGGTAGCCTTGAGCATTGGTGATAAGCAGCAAATTAGCGCTTACTGGGATGATCTGGCCCGGCTCGGCATTGTCCACCTGTTAGTGATCTCTGGTCTACATATAGGCCTGATTGCCACAATGGGTTTCTTCCTCGGCAAACTGATTGGCCGATTGCTGTTGCCACTGTATCGCTGGTTTCCTCTGCTGGTGAGTACTGTCGCTCGTTGTTCGAGTCCAGTCTTGGCGATAGTTGCGGCACTGTTTTACAGCCTGTTGGCCGGCTTTTCGCTACCCACGCAAAGAGCGCTAATAGCTGTAGTTGTTGTAATGTTCGGCAAGCTAATATCTCGTCATGTACAGCCATTTACGTGCATGGCTTGGGCATTATTACTTATTGCCATTACCCAGCCGCTAGCCATACTGAGTGCGGGTTTCTGGCTATCATTTGTCGCCGTAGGCGTGCTGCTTTGGTGGTTTACGCCCTGGCTATCTGCAACCTCCGGCCTCTCTCTGCGACCTATTCTATCCGGCCAGCTGGCGCTGCTGGTAGCTATGATGATCCCATTGTTAATATTTATCGGGCGTGCCTCTTGGTTGGCACCATTGATTAACCTTATCGCTGTGCCCTGGATATCCTTTATCAGTGTGCCGCTATCATTGCTGGGCGTCGCCATTTATATTCCGTGGCCAGAGTCCGCGGAATTGCTATGGCAGCTGGCAGATCATTCGATATCGGCGCTATGGGCTGTAATTGATTGGTTGCCAGCAACAGTTGGGTATATGCATGCGCCCATGCCATTCGACCGCTGGGGTACTGTTGCTGCGTTGCTGGCAGTGCTGGGCCTATTATTACCCAGAGCGCTTCCGGGGCGCTGGCTCTGCCTGTTGCCGCTGTTGACAGTCTTGTTCGGTGCCAAACCTCTGCCGCCTCTGCGACTGAGTATTCTGGACGTTGGTCAGGGATTGGCTGTGGTAGTGGAAACAGCAGATAAAACACTGGTGTATGACGCCGGCCCCACCTATGGCGAGCGGTTTAGCGCTGGCAGCGGCATTATTGCGCCCTATCTTTGGCGTCGTGGCCGCAATCGAATTGATCGTTTAATCGTTAGCCATGAAGACGGTGATCACAGTGGTGGTGTCAAATCACTGCTTAAATCGGTCCAGGTTGATGAACTTTTGGTCGGACCTGGCGTTAGTTTAGATGGCGCTCAGCATTGCCTTGTTGGCCAAAGATGGCAATGGGGGCAGGGTGTTGATCTGGTTACCTTTCAAATATTATCCCCTGATGCCGCTGGTGCGATTGAGGGTAATAACAGCTCCTGTGTACTGCTGATTACTTGGCGTAACCAATCCATTCTTTTGCCGGGAGATATTGAACAGTCAGTTGAGCAACAATTGCAGGTAGACTCTGTGCCCATTACGGTTCTAGTCGCACCCCATCACGGCAGTAAAACATCATCTACTGACCACTTTGTGGTACTTGTAAGGCCAGCGCATGTGGTTTTCTCCTCCGGGTATCGTCATCAATTTGGCCACCCCCACAGCTCTGTGGTTAAACGCTACCAATCTGTTGCAAGTCAGCTATGGCAGACATCGGAGCAGGGAGCGATTAGTTTTGTGTGGAATCAGCAGGCTGAGTTATTCGTAGAGCCAACAAGAAGCATTATTTCTGACCGCTGGTGGCGTTGAGGCGATTATTTGCAGATACAGGATTGTTGGGGTTTATGGTAAAGTTGAAGGATATTTAATGGATTAATTAGGCTCCACTGTGTATCAAATCTTTGTTTCCGGCGGCTGGTTGATGTGGCCGATTTTACTCTGCTCAATTACTGTTGTCGCTATTTCTATTGAGCGCTTTATCACTCTCAAAACTGAGCGTATTGTGCCCGCGGGTCAACTGGCTCAGGTTTGGCAGCATCTACGTAATAAAGAGCTGAACGGTGAACGACTCAAGGCGCTTAGAGATTCCTCTCCACTAGGCTATATTCTCGCCTCAGGGATCAGTAATTCAGGCCATGGCCGCGATGTAATGAAAGATAGTATCGAAGAATCTGCGGGGCAGGTTATTCATCAACTTGAACGTTTTCTCTCTATTTTGGGCACTATTGCCAATACGACTCCGCTGCTGGGCCTATTGGGCACTGTATTGGGTATGATTCAGGTGTTCGCCGATATTATGCTGTTCGGCACGGGCAATGCTGCTCAGCTTGCTGGGGGCATATCTCAGGCATTGATTACCACGGCAGCTGGCCTGACGGTGGCGATTCCGGCGATGATCTTACATCGCTATTTTGAACGTCATGTTGAGTCGCTAGTTGTGCAGTTAGAGGGCCAGGCTACAAAGCTGGTTGACGCTATGCACAGCGACCTGTTTAAGCAGGGTTGATGGCGTGAAGTTTCGGCGCAAAGCAAAGCTTGATAATGGAATTAACCTAACGCCGCTAATTGATGTGGTATTTTTGCTATTGATCTTCTTTATGGTGACCACCACATTTACCAAAGAGACGCGCCTGCTGATCAGCCTGCCTGAAGCCAATGGCGTGCCAGCCGAAGATGTGCTGCAATCAGTGGAATTACTAGTTAATGCCGAGGGTAATTACGCGGTCAATGGACAAAATTTGATAAATCGCGAGATCAAGACCATTATGGCGGCTTTAAAGGATGCCTCTGGGGGCAATATAGAGATGCCACTTATTATTACGGCTGACGCCGATGCGACTCATCAGGCTGTTGTGATCGCCATGGACGCGGCCGGGCAGTTGGGTTTTAGCAAATTGAATATCGCCACACAGCAGACACAAGAGTAATAAAATATGTCCCAGAATTCTGCGTCGAGCGGAGCAAAAACCTACGCCCGATTACTCAACTACGTTGGCCGCTATTGGGCCGCCTTTTTAGTTGCTATTTTTGGGCTGGTGATGCACTCCGCAGCCGAGGTGGCCTTTGTCGATCTGCTTGGCTATATCACAGATACTGTGGGTACGCTGACCGGATCAGCGGCCCAGGAGAGCCTTCCCAGCACAGGTATCACGGCCTATTTTGCCAATTCACTATTTGGTGAATCACTGACAGAATATCGCTGGTTAGTGATTCCCTTATTTCTGGTTGTGGTCAGTATGTTTCGCGGGCTTGGCTATCTAATAGGCAGCTATGGTCTGGCCTATGTCTCAAACTATCTTGTGCACGCATTGCGTCTAGATATTTTTGAAAAATACCTGCTATTGCCGTTCCGTTTTTTTGATCAATCTATGTCTGGGCACCTGGTGTCCGTAGTTACCTTTAATGTTCAGCAGGTCACTCAGGCGGGAACCAAGGCGGTTAAAACATTATTGCAGCAGGGCAGTCTGGTTATTGGCCTTATGAGTTATTTGTTTTACGTAAACTGGAAGCTCACCTTATTTTTTATTGCTGTAATGCCCTTTATTGCGATCTTAGTGAGCATTGTCAGTAAGCGATTTAGGTTGATCAGCAAGCGTATTCAGTCGGCCATGGGTGATGTTACCCATGTTACACAGGAGGCTGTCAGTGGCTACCAAGAGGTACGTATGTTTGGTGGCATGGGCGCTGAGCGCGAACGTATCAATACAGCCAGCCACAGCAATCGTCGCCAAAATATGAAAATGTCTCTCACCGAGGGCATCAGTAATCCAATGGTTATGCTGATAGTGTCCTTAGCCTTTGGTGCCATTACGGGTTTTATGCTTAATCCGGCGATTCTTGAAACCATGACGACGGGCAGTTTTATTACTTTCCTAGTTGCTTCTGGTATGTTGATCAAGCCCATTCGGCAGCTCACTGAGGTCAATAGTGATGTGCAAAAGGGTATTGCCGCCGCTGAGTCTATTTTCGAGATTCTAGACGCTGAAGAGGAAGTAGATGCTGGCGATATAGAGCGAGATTCTGTCGCCGGTAAATTTGAGTTTAAGAATATCAACTTTACCTATGGCAGCGTCGATCGGCCTGTCCTTAAGGATATTAACTTTGCTGTTAGTCCGGGTGAAACCGTTGCGCTAGTGGGTTCATCCGGCAGTGGTAAAACCTCTCTCGTCAGCCTAATTCCGCGTTTTTATAATCATGCTGAGGGTAGTATTCTGCTTGATGGTGTAGATGTTAATGATTTCTCATTGGCCAATTTACGTAGGCATATCGCTATCGTTAGCCAGAACGTAACGCTATTTAACGACACCATCTTCAATAATATCGCCTATGGTGAGCTGGCGGATCGCCGTGCCGATCAAGTGGTTGCAGCTGCATCTATTGCCCATGCCCACGACTTTATTGAGGATCTATCTGATGGCTACAGTACCCATATAGGTGATGATGGCGTTATGCTCTCTGGCGGTCAGCGGCAGCGTATTGCCATAGCTCGAGCGGTATTAAAAAATGCGCCAGTGCTTATTTTGGATGAGGCCACCTCGGCGCTAGATACTGATTCAGAGCGCCATATCCAGGCTGCCCTGGAAGAGCTAATGAAGGATCGGACCACCTTTGTAATTGCTCACCGCCTGAGTACGGTAGAAAAAGCCGACCGCATTCTGGTGATGGAGAATGGCTGTATTGTTGAGCAGGGCTCTCATGCCGACTTACTGGCGAGTGCGGGTCGCTACTCGCAGCTTTACCACAATCAGTTTGATGAGCCAGAGGCGAGCTGATTTTGCCCAGTGCCGAGCAGCGGTTAACAAAAGCCTGGTATAGCAATAGCTGGTGGCTGGTTATTCTGCTTCCTTTTGCCTGGCTATTTTCTCTGGTTACGCAATTGCGCCGTCGTCGCCTGCAGTCTAAGTATCAGGGCCATGCCTTCGCCTCACCGGTCGCTATTATTGGCAATATCTCAGTGGGCGGCAGCGGTAAGACACCATTAATAATAGCCCTAGTCAAGGCGCTCAATGCACGCGGCTACAGTGTTGGCGTGGTCAGTCGCGGCTATGGTGGCAGGGCGCAGAACTACCCGCTGGATGTTGTCGAAGGTATTAGCGCGGCGCAATGTGGTGATGAGCCTCTATTAATTGCGCGGGCTTGTAGCTGCCCTGTAGTGGTCGCGCCTGATCGAGTTGCGGCCGTTAACCATCTGCTAGCTAATTATTGCTGCGATCTAATACTAAGCGATGATGGCCTTCAGCATTACCGCTTGCACAGGGATATTGAGATAGCAGTAGTCGATGGAGCACGGGGTCTGGGCAATCAATACTGCCTGCCGGCAGGGCCACTGCGGGAATCCGCGCAGCGACTTAATCAGGTAGATTTTGTGCTTATCAATGGCTCGCCTGATAAGTCTGTCAGTGGGGCTGTGATGCCAGTACTGTCCGCCGATATAGATAGACACCAAATAGCCTTGCAGCCAAGTGTATTTCGTCATTTGGCCAGTGGTAAAACGGTAGTGGCATCTGCCTGGCGGGAACCTTTCTCGGTGCATGCTGTGGCCGCTATAGGCAATCCTCAGCGCTTTGCCGCTACTCTTGAAACTCTTGGCTTTGATGTCGAATTAGTTGGCCGCGATGACCATCAGCAGTTAAGGCTTGCTGACCTGAGTTTCGATGATGATTTGCCGATTATTATCACCGCCAAAGACGCGGTAAAATACACAGATACTGTAACTGATAAAATTTGGGTGCTTGAGGTTGAAATAACAGTGCCTACAGAGTTTGTAGATCGTTTTATTGTGGCCGCAGGGCTTGTTGATAACCAATTTCCTAGTACCAACTAAACGCGAGATTCACCTATGAGCTTTATCGTAATTATCCCTGCGCGCTATGCATCCACCCGGTTGCCCGCCAAGCCGCTGCGCGATATTGCTGGTCTGTCGATGATTCAGCGGGTGTGGCAGCAGGCGTTGAAAAGCAATGCCGCGCAGGTAGTTATTGCGACAGATGACAGTCGTATTGAGCATGCTGCGCAGGCGTTTGGTGCCGAGGTCTGCATGACGCGAACTGATCATGTTTCGGGTACAGATCGTCTGCAGGAAGTCGCCCAGCAGCTGGGTTTAGATGACCGGCAGCTGGTGGTCAATGTGCAGGGTGATGAGCCATTAATACCGCCAGCTGTGATTAATCAGGTTGCAGAAAATCTTGCACAGAATGAGCAGGCCGGCGTTGCCACGCTCTGTGAACCGGTTGAAGCAGTCGCTGATTTTCTCAACCCCAATGCAGTTAAGGTAGTGACAGATAATCAGGGTATGGCCTGCTATTTTAGCCGTGCACCTGTGCCCTGGCCGCGAGATCACTTTCAGTCCAGCCAATCCTCTATGCCTGCTTTAGATCTGGCGCGTCGCCATATAGGTATATATGGCTATAGAGTGGCTCAGCTAAATAGCTTTGTCAGCTGGCCAGTGGCGCCCTTAGAGCAGGCGGAGTCATTGGAGCAGCTGAGGTTTATGTGGCATGGAGTCGGTATCCATGTCGCCGACGCGATTGAGCCAGTGCCTGCAGGTATAGATACAGAAGAAGACTTACAAGCAATAATAGAATTAATTAATAACAATTAAAACAACAGCTTATAATTATAAATTAAAGTAAAGAATTATAATTTAAATAGATAGGTTTTAAGCAGATATGAGTAAAATTTCCGTGTTGTTTGTCTGCCTGGGCAATATTTGCCGCTCTCCAACCGCCCATGCGGTATTTCAGTCAATGGTGGATTCTGAGGGTCTGTCGCAGCAGATTGCGGTCGATAGTGCCGGCACCGGTGATTGGCATCTGGGACATGCACCCGATCAGCGCACCTGCGCAGTCGCGTCTGAGCGGGGTTATGATATGTCAGAGTTGCGTTCTCGACTGGTGGAAGCGGAAGACTTCAATCGGTTTGATTATATTATTGCGATGGACAATGAAAACCTCAGTAATCTGCATGCTATGCGCCCTGGGGATTACGAGGGTCAGCTAGGACTGTTTCTCGATTACTCTCAACAGTCTGAGCAGACTGAGGTTCCCGACCCCTACTATGGAGGTGACAATGGTTTTGCGATGGTGCTAGATTTGGTCGAAGAGGCATCGGCCGGTCTGTTGGCGCATATTCGTCTCACTAGTCCCGAGATGCAGTCTCTTTGAGCTCCCTAAATATCAAGCGACAGACTCCTCTGCAGGACCTAAACAGTTTGGCGCTACCTGCCTGGGCTGAGTATTTTTGTTCTGTGACTAATGTCGCCGAAATACAGCAGGCACTGGCTTTTGCCAAGGCTAATAGCCTGCAGGTCACGCCTCTAGGCGGCGGCAGTAATATGGTTATAGCTGGCGATATTAAGGGGCTGGTGGTGCACCTCGATCTCAGGGGTATTAGCAGCGTGCCGGTTAATAATGATCAAGTTGAGGTGACCTTTGCCGCTGGTGAGAACTGGCATCAAATGGTTCAGTACTGTCTGCAGCAATGTTGGTATGGCCTTGAAAATTTATCACTGATACCTGGTAATATGGGCGCTGCGCCCATTCAAAATATCGGTGCCTATGGGGTAGAGCTCTGTGATCTGTTTGTTTCGTTGCAGGCCATCGATATAGACACTGGTGAGACCCTTGAGCTGGATCGCGAGCAATGTGAGTTTGGCTATCGCGACAGTATCTTTAAGCAGGCCTACAAAGATCGTTACCTGATTACCCATGTCTGCCTGCGGCTGTCTAAGCAGCCAAACACCCATATTCAGTATCCCGCATTAGCCCAGGCGCTGGGCGATCGGACGCCGACCCCAGAACTGGTTGGCGAAACAGTTTGTCGCATCCGTCAGCAAAAACTTCCAGATCCAGCTCAGCTGCCCAATGCGGGCAGTTTCTTTAAAAATCCAATCGTTGCGGAGTCCGCACTTGAGCGACTGCATAACCATGGCAATAGCGTGCCTCATTACCTGCAGCCAGATGGTCGCTACAAAATAGCCGCGGCCTGGCTTATCGATCAATGTGGCTTCCGCGGTCAGAGTCGAGGGGCGGTGGGCGTGCACGAGCATCAGGCGCTGGTGCTTATTAACTGTGGCGGCACGGGCACAGAGCTAATGGCGTTGGCCGCGGAGATCCAAAATGCAGTGGCGGTTAAATTTGGCATCGAATTAGAGATCGAGCCCAGACTCTACGGCACTGTTAAAAGGACCCACAGCAATGGATCTCTTTGATCAGCAGATTATCCCTGTCCGCCTGACTGATGAACGCAGATCTGAAATTGTGTTCTGGCCCAATTGGCTCGATAGGCAACGCGCCGATGCTCTGCTGGCTACGGCTATCAGCAAAACGCCTTGGCGCGAGGATATGATTAATATCGCCGGTAAACGTATTCCTATCCCGCGGTTGCAAAATTGGTTTGGTGCGCCAAATACCAGCTATACTTATTCGGGTATTCGCCTGCAAGCGCTCGAGTTTCCAGATTGGATGGATCAGGCTAGAACAGCGGTTGAGGAGACCACGGGACATCGCTTTAATCGGGCTCTGGTTAACTATTACCGACATGGTCGTGACAGTGTCGACTGGCACGCAGACAATGAGCCTGAACTGGGCAGAGAGCCACTGGTAGCCTCCCTAAGCCTAGGTGCCGAGCGAGTATTTCAGCTACGTCACAATAAAACCAAAGAGCGGCTATCGGTTAGCTTGCCCCATGGGTCATTGCTATTGATGGGCGCAGGTATACAGGAGCATTGGCAGCATCGACTGGCCAAGGTCGCTAGTCTTGAGCAGCCAAGAGTAAATTTTACCTTTAGGTATATGGCATCCTAATCACAGGAGCATATTTTGAAGTTATCGCAGTTTGGCAATAAGTTTTGCGCCCCCACAGGTATTGTTGAGTTGATGGATGATCTGGGTACCGCGCTCAATGAAAACCCGGATATGATATTTATGGGTGGCGGTAATCCCGGTCGAATTCCTGAAGCTGAGGCAATCTTTAAAGCGCGTCTAGAATCTGTGTTGGCGGATCCAGCGCAGCTGCACAGCCTTATGGGTATCTATCAATCGCCTCAGGGTGACAAGGTCTTTCGCGGACAGATTGCCGACTTGCTGAAAAAAGACTTTGGCTGGGATCTATCTGAGCGCAATATCGCTATCTCCAATGGCAGCCAGTCAGCGTTTTTTATTCTCTATAATATGCATGCCGGTTCCATGGCTGATGGCAGTAGTCGCTCCATTCATCTGCCGCTGGCTCCCGAATATATTGGTTATGGTGATATAGGCCTAACGCAGAATTTCTTCACTGCGACGCGCCCTGAAATTGAGCTGATGGATGACAACCTATTTAAATATCATGTCGATTTTTCCCATCTCAAGGTCACAGAGCAGACCGCAGCACTCTGTGTCTCTAGGCCCACTAATCCCACCGGCAATGTGCTTACCGATGATGAGATTGAGCACTTGGATGAGATTGCTCTAGCCGCAGATATTCCTCTAATAATTGATGGCGCCTATGGCTTGCCGTTCCCCAGTATTTTATTTAACGATGCTAAACCCCATTGGAATGACAACAGCATTCTGGTGTTGAGTCTTTCTAAATTGGGCCTGCCCGGTGTGCGCACTGGTATTATCGTGGCGCGAGAGGAGATTGTGGAGGCCTATAGCAATGCCAATACGGTGGTTAATCTAGCCTGCGGAAATCTGGGTCCCACTATTGCGCGCGAGCTATTTAGCAGTGGTGAAATACTCACATTGAGTAATAATTTAATCAAACCATTTTATAAGCAGCGTGCACAGCAGGCGGTTAAATGGTTTAGATCAGAATTAGGCGATTTGCCCTATCGAATCCATAGCCCAGAGGGCGCGATCTTTTTATGGTTATGGTTTGATGGGCTGCCCATTACCAGTCAGGCCCTATATGAGCGCCTCAAGCAACGTGGTGTATTAGTGGTGCCTGGGCATAATTTCTTTCCCGGCATGGATTCAGACTGGCAGCATCAGCAAGAGTGCATCCGCGTATCCTATGCTCAGGATGGCAGTACGGTAAAACAGGGCATTGAAATTATTGCAGAGGAAGTGGCCAAGGCTTACGCCGCCTAAGTATAGTTTTCCAAGGTGTCGAGCAGCAGCCGTATCTTATTGATCGATTCCTGATATTCGCTATCGGGCTCTGAGTCGGCAACGATACCGCCGCCGCCCCAGCAGTGCAACGTGCTGCCATCAGCGACCATGGTGCGAATGGCTATATTGGTGTCCATACGGCCTGTAGCACTGATATAGCCAATACTGCCGCAGTAGACCGAGCGCTTAACCGGTTCTAATTCCTCAATAATTTCCATTGCCCGTTTTTTTGGCGCTCCAGTAATCGAGCCACCGGGGAAACAGCCTTTAAGCAGATCAATGGCGCTGCTGTTCTCAGCTAAAACACCGGTTACAGTGCTCACCAAATGGTGCACATTGGGGAAACTTTCAAGAGCGAAAAGCTTGGGCACACGAATACTGCCAGGCTGACAATTTTTACCTAGATCATTGCGCAGTAAATCGACAATCATGAGGTTTTCGGCGCGATCTTTATCGCTATTGAGAAGCCTGACTGCATTGTCTTGATCTTCTTCAATCGTCTGGCCGCGCAACAGGGTGCCTTTAATCGGTTTGGTCTCTACATTGCCGACAGAGCATTTCAAAAAACGCTCGGGAGAGATCGACAACAGAGCCTGGTCCTGCCATTGCCAAAATGCAGAATAGGGCGACGGTGCCGCTTCGCGCAGGGCCAAATAGGCCGACCACAGATCCCCTTTGTAGGCAGCAGAAAAGTGCTGGGTAAAGTTGGTCTGGTAGCAGTCACCGCTGGCAATATAATCTTTAATACTGTCAATAGACTGGCTGTACTGCTGTGGCGAAAGGGTGGGTTTAAAAGGTTCGCTCAGACGGAAATCTGCGGCTGGTATGGGGTTGTCGGCATTACTCAGGCGCTGAATAATATCCTCTACAAGCTGCTGCGGGCAGAGCGCATGAAAATAGAGCTGACTCTGCTGGGCCGAATGGTTAATTACTAGGCTCCACAGATAGCGACCCACCCTCATATCTGGTAGATCGGCAACCCTGTCGGTGCGATCGGGAATGTCGACTAAATGACGCCCTAGATCATAACCAAAATAACCCATTATGCCGCCGACAAATGGATGTGCTGACAGGGTACTATCTACGCCGAACAATGGTTCCAGCAGCGTCTTAACTAGGCTAAATGGATCCTCAGTACTAGTGCTAACACCATCGCTATTGGTGATAGTAGATAGCTCCCCGCGGGTTTCAATTAGAGCATCTGGGCAGGCGGAAATAATATCAAAACGTCCCTGCAAACTGCGTGGTTTTCCGCTGTCCAACCAGATTGCATCGGGCAGGTCGCGAACAGCCGCAAACAGATTTTCACTGTCGGCCCGGTAAGGTATCTCCTGAATGGTAATGCTGTGCATAGATGGCGTAACCATAGGCCCTAACGGGTGATTGCGCAATGGTCTAATGCGGCTATCAATGTTTTAATTACGTCCTTCAAAAGGACAATAATAGGATCCTATAACCATGCTCAAAATCCGTATCGCTGAAAGATCAGATGCGCCATTACTGTCGGCTAATAACTGTGCCATGGCTTTGGAAACCGAGAATAAGGTACTGGATCCGCAGGGGGCCACATTGGGCGTCGAAGGGTTATTTGCGCAACCACAATTTGGTTTCTATCTGGTCGCCGAAGTGGATGGTATTCCAGCGGCTACATTGATGGTTACCTATGAATGGTCTGACTGGCGCAATGGTCTTTTTTGGTGGATTCAATCCGTCTACGTCAAGGCAGACTTTCGCCGTCAGGGTCTTTATAGCGCTATGTATGAAGAGTTAAAAGTTATGGCCGCAGCACAGGAAACGCCAGTCTGTGGCTTCCGGCTCTATGCTGAAACCGATAATCATAATGCTCAGGCCACCTACAACAACTGTGGTATGCAAGTCTGTGACTATATTATGTTTGAACAGGCTAGTGCCTAGATCACTTAAGTAGTGACCATTTAGATCAAGATCTCAACCAAATGGTAGGTTAGCAGCGCGGCTATGTAGGCGAAAATACTGTAGCTGATAAATAACTGGCTGGGCAGCCGCCATGAGCCTGTCTCTTTGGCCATTACCGCCAGCGTCGATACGCATTGCAAGGCGATGGCAAAAAATACTAATAGTGCGGCGCCAGATCCCAGCGGCAAGCCACTATCTTGAATTTGCTGGGTGAGGGAGACAAAGTTTTCTTCAGCGTCCTCAATGCCAAAGAGGGTTCCCAATGTTCCGACAAACACCTCGCGGGCCAGAAATGAGCTCAGAATGGCAACGCCATATTTCCAGTCTAGGCCAAAGGGCGCAAATACGGGCTCAATCCACTGGCCTAGAGTACCGAGCCAAGAGTCGCCTAACGATGCGCCCTGATTAGGGAAGTAACCCAACACCCAAATCACCACTGTGACGATAAAAATAATCTTACCGGCTTTGGTGACGAAATGTTTACTGCGATTCCAGGCATTGCGCAGTAGCGGGCGCCATGAGGGTAGCCTATAAGGCGGCATTTCCAGAACAAAGGGCAGGTCTGAGCGCATTTCGGCACTGCTGCGTGATACCAATGCAGTAACCAGTAGCGCGCAAATAATGCCGAATACATAGATGCCAAACATAGCCAGACCCTGCCAGCCAATAAGGCCGCCTATGGCTCTTTGTGCCGGGATAAAGGCGGCAATTAGCAAGGTGTAAACCGGTAGACGAGCAGAGCAGGGCATTAGTGGAATGGCCAAATAAGTCAGCCAGCGCTTGCGCGGCGAATCAACGGTTCGAGCGGCGTAGATCCCGGGGATAGCACAGGCAACGCTCGATAGCATGGGGATAAAACTCTTACCGGTAAGACCAAATACACGCAGTGGCTTATGACAGATAACGGCAGCTCGCGCCAGATAACCGCTATCTTCAAGCATGCCCACAACCAGAGTCAGAACAAATATCTGAGGTACAAAGACTAAAAAGGCACCAATGCCACCGAACAGTGCGTCGGCAATAAAGTCACTGGCCATTCCCGCGGGAACCCAGGCTAAAACAACCTCGGCTACTACTTGGATAAATGATTCAACGCCATCCATAATCGGAGCTGCCCAGGTAAAGATCGACTGAAACAGCAGGTACATAATGACAAAAAAACTGATGCCACCAACCCAGGAGTGGAGGAAAAACTGATCCAGCCTAGTTTGTGCCTTGATTAACAGGTCACCTTTGGGGCCATATTGATTGGCTAGCTGCTGTGCGTGCCGATGGTTAAGGGAGTCATCGCTGGCAATAATATCGTCGACGGAAGCATAGGCCTCTGTGGGCGCTGTGGCCGAGGCAATGGCGGTCGGTATATTATCTAAGCCAGAACCTGTTTTACCTGAAATGGGCAGCACCGGAACCTTTAGTGCGGCTGACAGCCCTTGGCTGTCCAGCTGTATTTTATGCAGCTCGAGCACATCGGTCATATTAGCCACGATTAGCATTGGCATTTTGTGACGGTGGCAGGTCTCTAGTACCTGCAGAGCAAAGATTAGGCCTTTTTCTAGGCGGGTCGCATCAACTACGCAGATAACCGCATTCAGATGGCCTTTATCCAGGGCTTTGTAGAATGAATCGACAGCCAGCTTTTCTTCGCCTGAGATCGCCTTTAGCGAATAAACGCCGGGGAAATCAAGATATTCGGTACTGCTATCAACAAGACTTTTGCCTGAACTTATATCGACGGTAATACCGGGAAAATTAGCGACTTTTTGATTGAGGCCAGTCAGCCGATTAAACAGCAGGCTTTTGCCGGAGTTAGGGCTGCCAATTAAGGCTATTTTAGTCGAGCTGGATTCTGACATAAGGTGAAATACTGAGCCTAGTCGATTTCGATCATAGAGGCGATGCTGTCGTCCAGCGAATAGACGGTATTGTTGACGCGATAGAGCTTGGGGGCGCCCAATCTGGGGGCCATAACACAGGCAATAGACTCACCGGGGTAGAAGCCCAGTTCACTGAGGCGAGTGCGGTAGCTGGTTTCAATACTGGCGGCAAATGCGCTGACGGTGGCTGATGTGCCCTGTGTAAGATCCCAAAGTGTCATGCCGTATACCTGTATTAATTATTGGTAAGAATTGTACGCGCTTATTGGCCAAATGTTAATAATAGCGATTCTCATTAGCAGCTGAATGGCGCCTTAGGGCCTCGCTTGCCATCGATGTTATTTTGCCTGCGGCTAGCTAAAAAACAGTGGCTCATAGCTGGCCCAAATCAGCTACAATGGCGGCTTTAAAAACAACCCTAGCCTATTAACCTAGCGTATCTCTCTATGGCGGTATTTTCAGCAAATCCAAAAGCTCTTTATGACTACCCAAAATACTGGGCGGAATGTCTGTTGCCAGCGCCTTTTTTGCCTATGAGCAGAGCCGAGATGGATCAGCTGGGCTGGGATAGTTGCGATGTAATATTGGTCACTGGCGATGCCTATGTGGATCATCCTAGCTTTGGTATGGCCGTTATTGGGCGCGTCTTAGAATCCCAGGGTTATCGCGTGGGTATTCTTTCGCAGCCAGATTGGCGCAGTACCGATAGTTTCCGTGAGCTGGGCAAGCCTAATCTATATTTTGGTGTGACTGCGGGCAATATGGATTCGATGATTAATCGCTATACGGCCGATCGGCGTCTGCGCCACGACGATGCCTATACCGCTGGCGACGAGGGCGGCAAACGACCAGATCGCGCAGTTACGGTCTACACGCAAAAATGTCGCGAAGTTTATTCAGATGTGCCAGTCGTGGTGGGTGGTATCGAGGCTAGCCTGCGCCGTTTGGCTCATTATGATTACTGGTCAGAATCAGTAAAGCGCTCTGTACTAATGGACTCCACTGCCGATATATTGCTCTATGGCAATGCCGAGCGCGCCATGGTTGAGTTAACTCACCGTATCGCCAATGGTGAGAATATTAGAGATATTACCGATCTGCGCGGTAGTGCATTCTTATGTCGTGAGATCCCCGCAGGCTGGAGTGAGATTGATTCGACGCAGATCGATCAGCCGGGTAGGGTAGAGAAGCACAAAAACCCCTATATCACCAAGTCACAACCCAAGGACTGTGATGATGCCAAAGATATTCGTATCAAGGCAGATAAGGCGCTGGCAGAGGGCGAGGCTAATGAGCAGTCCGATAAAGAACCCAAGCCGCTATCGATTATTCCGGATACCCAGGCCATTAAAACCGACCCTAGTACGACCTATATCCGTATGCCATCCTATGATCAGGTGATTGCCGACCCTGTGCTCTATGCACATGCCGACCGGATTTTTCACCGCGAGACCAATCCTGGCAATGCTCGTCCGTTGGTGCAAAATCAGGGTCGCAATGATATCTGGGTCAACCCACCGCCCATTCCTCTGGAGACCGAAGAACTCGACTGGGTATTTGAGCAGCCCTATAAGCGCGTGCCTCACCCCTCCTATGGTGAGGCGAAGATACCAGCCTACGATATGATTCGTTTCTCGGTGAATATTATGCGCGGTTGTTTTGGTGGCTGTACCTTCTGTTCGATCACCGAACATGAGGGGCGGATTATTCAGAGTCGTTCCGAGAAGTCGATTCTTGATGAAGTCGAAAAAATCCGTGATCTTACGCCTGGCTTCACTGGGGTTATTTCTGATCTTGGTGGCCCCACGGCTAATATGTACCGCCTTAACTGCAAAGATAAAAAAATTGAAGAAACCTGCAGGCGTCCATCCTGTGTATACCCAACGATCTGCACCAACTTGGAAACTGATCATAAGCACACCACCCAGCTATACCGCAAAACTCGCGAGCTGGAAGGGGTAAAGAAAGTCGTAGTAGCCTCCGGCCTGCGCTATGACCTTGCGGTTAAGGATCCGGAGTACGTCAAAGAGCTGGTGACCCATCATGTGGGTGGGTACCTCAAAATTGCGCCAGAGCATTCAGAAGATGGTCCGCTGACCAAGATGATGAAGCCGGGAATGGGTACCTATTACGAATTTAAAGAAATGTTTGAACGTTTCTCTAAAGAAGCCGATAAAAAGCAGTATCTAATACCCTATTTTATTTCAGCGCATCCGGGTTCAACGAACGAAGATATGATGAGCCTTGGGCTGTGGCTAAAAAATAATGGCTTCCGCGTTGATCAGGTGCAGAACTTCTATCCCTCGCCAATGGCATCAGCCACGACTATGTACTACACCGAGAAGAACCCACTAAAGCCGCTTGGTCGCAATAATAGCGAGAAGATCTTCAGTGCCAAAAGCAAAGAGCAGCGAACTTTGCACAAGGCGTTTTTGCGCTACCATGATCCGGAAAATTGGCCGATGCTGCGCAAGGCATTGCGGCGTATGAATCGGGCAGATTTGATTGGCAATGGCGACTCATTTCTAGTGCCTGGCGAGTCCCGCCGCGAGAGGGAAATCAAAAAACGGGAAATCAAAAAGGTGAAGCCGCAGTCTAGATCCTCGCGCTCGGCTCCGCGCCGGCGTTAGCCGGGAAAAAGGCGTGAAATCAGCGCGGGGACTGCGTTCTCAACACGCAGAATCCGCGGTCCCAGATGAACAGAGTCAAAACCTACCTGATTCAGTTTTTCTACCTCATAGGGAATAAAGCCGCCTTCAGGCCCAATGGCCAGCGTCACTGCAGCATTGCAGTCAATCGGGCAGGGTGTTGGTGTAAGAGGCTGTGCTACCAATGCCTGACTGCCTTTTATAATATCCCCCAGTTCATCCTCGACAAATGGCTTAAATAATTTACGCAGATAAATCTCCGGCATCAGCGTGTCTTTGGCTTGTTCCAACCCCAGTATAAGCTGCTCTTCAAGGGCCTCGGGTTTTAAAAAAGGCGTCTGCCAAAAGCTTTTCTCAACCCGACTCGAATTAATTAAATAGAGCTTTTTAACCCCCATGGCCGCAATGGTTTGCAATGTTCGACGCAACATCTTGGGCCTGGGTAGCGCTAGTACTAGAGTAAGTGGAATAGCCTCTGGCGGCGGTGTGTCGAGGCTGACCTGTAAGCTAGCCTGCTCAGTATCTAGGGCTGTAATAACAGCCTCGCCCATAAGGCCGTTTATCATGCCCACTCGCACCGAGTCGCCGAATTTAGCTCGCTGTACTTTACGCAGATGATCAAGCTGTCGGCCAGTTACTGTGGCAACGTTATCGCGGCATTGATCGGTGTTTAACAGGAGTAGATTCATGGCGGGAATTGTAATGGTCTCCCCTTCAGGAGTCGAACCTGAAATTCAAGCTTAGGAGGCTAGCGTGATATCCAATTTCACCAAGGGGAGGTACTGCTATTATAGCTAAAATCTGAGAGCTACAGTAGCGTCAGAACGCTTTCAGGTCGCGTTATTGACCCTAGCTGTAGTTTGATTAGATCGTTTTTACACTGTATAAAAAGGCTATATCTATTCTCAGACATATCTTTTTTACTGAGAAGCCATAGGTATTTGTTACTTAAACCTAATGTAAATTTGACTATAACAATAACTTTTTAGGGGTTTTCTAATGAAATTATTAACAGGATTAGCTTTATCGGCTGCACTTTTAGCTGGCTGTGCCGAAGAGAGCGCAGATGTTCAAGTCGAAGTGGCTGTGGCTGAGCCCGCTGCGCAACCTGCTGCGCCGTCATGGTCAGTTATAGAATACATGTGGTGTGATGCTGGTCCAGATTTCAGTCCCGAAAACTATGCCAAGCTCACAGCGGCATGGAATGCAATCAATGACCAGGATCCAACACCAGCGGCCGGTGCATTCACAATTGTTCCGAAGGTCGAAAATGAATTCTATGATGGCATGTGGGCCAACCTGTGGCTTTCCGAAGCAGATCGTGACTCAGGGTGGGTAGAGTGGACTGAAAACCACGCTACAGCTTTTGGCGCCGAGTTTGATAGCACTATGGTGTGCCACCCGGACAAACGCTTTTTATTCGAAACTACTCAGGTGACTGCTCCAGCCCAAGTATGGGACGCCGAGCAGTTCGAGGCTTCTTATAACTTTTGCTCTTTCAAAGAGGGTAAGACAGTTGAAGATGGCGCCGAAGCTGGAGTGAGTTTTGCACAATGGATTGCTGATCAACGTACCCAGGGACGTGGCACAAACTATATGTCTTTTGTTTATCAACCACTATTTGATCCAGCGACGACTGAAGGTAGCGTAGGTGACTATCAATTTGTGCGCGCGGATTACTGGGCCAACGCCGAAGAGAAAGCGGCAGATATGGCGGCCTGGATGGCTGAGGGCAATGCAGCTCGTGAGTTAAGTGATGAAATTTATAACTGTAAAAGGTTTGACTTTGATCTTTACCCAGTAAAATTAGCTGGTATGTAAGACAGCTTCTTAAGATAAAAAAGGCTGCCTCGGCAGCCTTTTTTTGTCTGTACGATTCTGATGTATCTGAACGTTGCCATTTAGAGGGCTTTGTAATGATGGTCTAAATCGGGCAAATATGCATTTGTAATGCTTAACTGCTCCTCTATAAACAAGAGGTTTTTTTATTTTGTATGGAGGAGGGCATATGGTCGACCCCTGCACGTCGAATAAAGGGGCGAGAAAGACATAATATTCCTTTGAGCAAGCAGTCCATTGCCTTAATTAAGCAACAACAACTAAAAATGAGTGAATTTGTTCTCCCCAATAGAGCAAATGCTAGGAGCCTGTCACAAGCAGGAATACCTCAAGTAAAGGTGGTACAGCTCAGAGCCTAATATTCTTTATCTCTAAGCCTTTTTTTACTAACAATATTACATATAAGCCATTGATTTTAATGTGTTTTTTGGGGTTTTGTATGTTTTTAAGCTAATTAAGAGCAGTATCCTCGATGTAGATGCCGAGATTATAGTATTGTCCTTGGGTACTATTTCCCAATATCACCAGCTGATCTGGCTGTATCAGCGCGTAATCGCCAAAGTTCTCGAGCGCGCTCTTGCATGTCAACGTGGACATCTGACTCATCTACGATCTCAATACCGAGCATGGTTTCTATAAGATCCTCCATCGTTGCAATGCCCAGTGGATCGCCATACTCATTAACAACCAAGCACATTGAAATCCGCATATTCGCCATTGTCTGCATCAAATCGGGCAAAGCTTTGACATCCAAAACAGTCAGTAAATCACGTTTGATCCTTGCAAGAGGTGTATCTAGCCGGCCCTCAGCGATCTCTTTATAGATGTCATCTTTACGGACAAAACCCACAAAATCATCATCATCATCTTGGTAGATGGGAATTCGCGAAAATTTAAATGAGGGATCCGTTGCCAAAACCTCGCCTACCTTTTGGATGGCCGGTAGCGTCGCCATCACCGTGCGCGGGGTAATAATATCTTTTGCTACCAACCCGCGAAATGTCAAAAGCGTACTAATGGCCCGAGCCTCATCTGCACCGACTATACCTTCTTTCCGGCCCACTTTAGCCAGCGCGAAAAAATCATCTCTCGACAAGCTTGGGCCCTCATCATTCGGTGCCATCCAACCGGTTAAGACCTTTGCAATCTTTACCAATGGGAACATAGACAACTGTACCCATCGCAAAATATAGCCACATGCCGGCGCTAACTGTTTGCAATATCGCGCGCCTAAAGTTTTTGGAATAATCTCTGAGAATACGAGGATCAGCAAGGTTAGTACCCCAGAGATCACACCGAAGTAAACCTCTCCAAATAACTTTGTAGCCTGTGCACCAGCTCCAGCCGCGCCAACTGTGTGAGCGATAGTATTCAAAGATAGAATAGCCGCCAAAGGCTTATCGATATCTGATTTAAAACTTACCCATAAGGCAGCCAGTTTTGGACGCTTGCTCTCGAGGCTAACTAAATAAGTGGGAGTCAATGAGAGCAGTGTTGCCTCAAGTAAAGAGCACAAAAAAGAAACGGTTAAAGCCAAACCCACATAAACCGCTAACCAAAGCATTTATTCACCTCCAATAGTCAACTAACCAGCTGAAATATCACCCTACCTCACTTTGAGTATTATCCATAAGCTTGATGCAATCAATGATTAGTCTTACAAAACTAATATGGAGAGTCATATTAGAAAAATGACTCTGATACATGCTAGCAATTTTCCTTTTTATAAGGCTCAAGAACTTCTCGCCTCAATCTAGCCCTGATTTGACTGGATGCGGTATTCAGCTATGAAAAGGTCAGCTTTATCATGTGTCTTTCTGCGGCTAAGAGAAGAGCTAGAGATGCCGAGAGAATCAGCAATTTGTTGCTCTGTCAGCCCCAGAAACGAAAAAACCCCAGCATTTACTGAGGTTTCAACGATTCTATATGGCGGTGGGATAGGGATTCGAACCCTAGATACGCTATTAACGTATGCCAGTTTTCAAGACTGGTGCATTCAACCGCTCTGCCATCCCACCAAATTGAGGCGCTGATTATACAGCGCCTTTATTCACTGACAAGCACCAATTACGCCTTTGGTGCTTTTTCCGCACTTTCCCCATTTGTTGAGGCTGCTGGCGCCTCATTGGGGGCCGATTTAGCTGCTGATTTCTCAGTAGCGCGGTTCTTACGCGGATCATTTGAGGCTCTGGGAGCAGTCGCTTTTACAGGTACAGCAGCTGGTTCACTGACTTTCTCAGGCGCTGGTTTGGCAGCCACGGGCCGCTCGGTACTAACCTCCACCTTATTGACTGGCTTAGGTTTTTTGCGCGGATCATTACTGGCGCGAGGCCCCACACTTTTCTCAGCGGCAGGAGCTGCACTGTCGGTCTTAGTTGCCTTAGGTTTTGCCGCAGCTTTGCGCTTGGGGCGAGCCGGCTTTTTAGCGGGTGCATCATCAGCAACTGCAGGCTGTTGTTCCTGCGGCGACTCTTGAACCGGTTTGGCCACTGGCGCGGCTGTCGCTGTTTCAGTATTTGCCGGTGCCTCAGTAACAGCCTCTTTGGCCACTTTGGGCTTTCTAGGTGCTGCTTTACGCTTAGGGCGTGCTGGCTTATCAGCTTTCGCGTCCACGACAGCATCCTTGGCTGGAGCTGGTGTTGGAGCGGCTACTGGAGCCTCTGATGCTGGTACTGCTGTAGGCGGAACATTTTCAGTGGTTACTGATCCTGCTATTTTAGCTGTCTGATCCAGCATTTCTTTAGGCACATCAGAACGCTGACGGCGACGACGTGGACCTCGGCGTTTGTCATCTGGACGACGTTGTAGCTGATCTCCCTGGGCCTGGTTAGTATCCGGCTTCTTTTGAGTATCAGCAGTGGTTGTAGCCGCGGCGGTATCATTCTTTACCTGATCTTTATTGCGGTTGTTATTGTTGCGACGGTTGCTGTTGCCGCGGCGATTATCACTCTCACGGACTTCGTTCTTTTTGTTGCCGTCCTGTCGCTTATCGTTGCGATTACTATCATTGCGAGAGTCGCCATTGCGGTTGTTCGAGCGGCCACGATTATTGGAGCGACTACGGTTATTCTGACCACCACGGCTACGGTTTTGATTATTCCGTGAGTTGCGACTTCTAGACTTCGGTTTGTCTTCTTCCTCTTTCGCTGGCGTTTCGCCAAATAGGCTATCCCAAAGACGTTTAACCAGACCTGGTGACTTGGCGACCACTGGCTCGGACTTGGCAACACTAGGTGCAGGTGTTGAGGGTACAATCGTTTTCACTGCTGGCTGCGGAAGTGACTGAGCTGCGGCTGACGCCTCGGTAACAACCTCAACCTCAGGTTTACTGAGATCGTGGGCCATTTTGTAACTGAAATCTGAGTTGTCTTCATCCTGAGAGCGGATACGTACCACTTCAAAATGAGGTGTTTCCATCTCTGTATTTGGCAGAACCGTTACTTGAATTTTATTGCGAGCTTCGATATCGGAAATTTCTTTACGCTTTTCATTAAGTAAGAATGTTGCAACAGAGATCGGCACAATAGCGCGTATCTCGCGGCTAAATTCTTTCTGCGCTTCCTCTTCAACCAGACGCAATATAGATAGTGCCAGGGAGCGTGTGCCACGAATTGTGCCCTGGCCTTTACAGCGTGGGCATACCTTTGACATGGTTTCTTCTAGAGAGGGGCGCAGACGCTGACGTGACATTTCCAGTAGGCCAAAACGAGAGATTCGGCCCACCTGAACTCTGGCGCGATCCACTACCAGTGCATCACGCATCTTGCTTTCAACTTCTTTTTGGTGACGGCTATTCAACATATCAATAAAGTCGATAACGATCAGACCGCCGACATCACGCAGGCGTAATTGGCGAGCAATTTCTTCGGCAGCTTCTTTGTTGGTATTAAATGCCGTTTCTTCGATATCGCCACCTTTGGTAGCGCGGGCCGAGTTAATATCAATTGATACCATTGCTTCGGTGATATCGATAACAATTGAACCACCAGATGGCAGGCTGACTTCGCGACAGAAGGCTGTCTCAATTTGGTTTTCAATTTGATAGCGATTAAACAGTGGAATCTCTTCCTGATAGAACTTCACCTTGCTGGTAAAGTCCGGCATCACAGTGCCAATAAAGGCAGCCGCTAAAGCGTAGGCTTCTTCACTATCGACGATAACTTCACCGACGTCTTGACGTAGGTAATCGCGAATAGCCCGCACAATCACATTACTTTCTTGGAACAGGAAGTGGGGTGCTTTAGCGCCATCAGCCTCTTCGGTAATGGTATTCCAAAGTTGCAGCAGATAATCAAGATCCCATTGAAGCTCTTCTGTGGCGCGACCAATACCAGCTGTACGCACAATGGCACCCATGCCATCTGGAATTTCTAATCCGCGCATAGCTTCACGCAGGTCCGCGCGCTCATCACCTTCAATACGACGTGAGATACCGCCAGCGCGTGGGTTATTAGGCATCAGCACAAGGTAGCGGCCCGCCAAACTCATAAAGGTTGTCAGTGCAGCACCTTTGGAGCCGCGCTCTTCTTTCTCAACCTGGACCAGAACTTCCTGACCCTCTTTGATCGCATCTTGGATACGTACACGGCCGCCTTCAGATGAAGCGCCTTTCTTGAAGTACTCGCGAGATATTTCTTTTAATGGCAGGAAGCCATGGCGCTCGGCACCGTAATCGACAAATGCCGCTTCTAGGCTAGGCTCTACTCGGGTAATTTTACCTTTGTAGATATTGGATTTTTTTTGTTCTCTGGTTCTGTTTTCAATATCCAGATCATATAGCCGTTGGCCATCGACCATTGCAACTCGCACCTCTTCTGTGTGCGATGCGTTGATTAACATACGTTTCATACTTCACCTTTACTCGTTGTGTGGAGCGAGCGTCAGTGAGGAGAAAAGAGGTTAGAAGGGGAGGTGTAACAAAAGAAGTGCTGGTGTCTATCACCGTTAGATCACTAGTGCTTAAAGCTCTAGTAATAAATGTCCGGCTGCCTTCAAACTCAGTGTTTTCGGGCGATTAATCGACAGTTCTGCAATCGCAATGACATTGTTATTTGAGGATATTTGCCTAGCTTCCCATTGTATTGGGGATGTTCTCTAGGTTTCTTCAACTCTACGCTGCTAAGTTCTTTATTTAGGAATTAGGCGCTTATAACAGTATCTATAAATTCTTTTGTCTGTAGCTAACCGCTGTAAATCAACGTTTCGGCAAGGCTATTATTTCATAAATAGACATCTTGGCTTACGGCAGAGGTTAGCTATAACCTGTTTCTAATCTTGTCTTTCACTGGCTGAGCTCACTCAGCTATTGTTGAGCACCTGCTACTTTCGTTTGGCAAGTGCTCTGTATCTGTTACCCAAACTATGTCTGGGGTCCGGCTTTACTGAAGGCGTTGTCTGTAGATAACCACAGTGCCTAATGAAGCGGGCGCTGCAATATAACAACAAATGCGGCTGCCGACAATTATTTAGTTGGGTGAATCGCTTGTGCATGGTTACAATGACGCGCTTTCAACAACCTCAGTTGCCTACCATTGTCCGATTCAGAGTCTCAATCAGCGTTTGATAAAGTTACCTATGTTGAAATTGGCCCAGAGCATGCTGGCCAGCGCTTAGATAACTTTCTTATTCGACATCTTAAAGGTGTACCGAAGTCTCGCATCTATAACTTGCTTCGCAAAGGTGAGGTGCGTATTAATAAGGGTAGGGTTAAGCCAGATACTCGGGTTTCAGAAGGGGATATGCTGCGCATAGCGCCCATTCGTGTCGCTCAGCGTGGCGATGCGCCCGTGCCCGGCCAGCAGTTGCGGCGCTACCTTGCAGAAAATATTTTATTTGAAGATGAAGGGTTGCTTATTATCAACAAGCCCTCTGGATTAGCTGTGCATGGCGGTAGTGGCATCTCTTTAGGGGCTATTGAAGCTTTGCGCGCAGAGCGTCCAGATGCGCGCTTTTTAGAGCTGATTCATCGCCTTGACCGTGAGACTTCAGGTTGTTTGATGCTCGCTAAGAAGCGCTCCGTGCTGTTGGATCTGCAGCAAGCTATGCAGCGTAACCAGGTCGAAAAGCGTTACCAGGCGCTGGTAAAAGGTCGATGGCCTAAAGGGAAGTCGACAATTAATGCACCTCTACTTAAAAACCAACCGGCCTCGGGTGAACGTATTGTGCGGGTGGATGCTGCGGGCAAGGCCTCAGTCACACATTTTAAAATTAGCCAGCGATTTAAAGAGACTACCTTATTAGAGGTAACCTTGGAGACCGGCAGAACTCATCAAATTCGTGTGCATTGCCAGTTTTCTGGGCAACCCATTGCCGGTGATCCCAAATATGGCGATAGCCATTTTAATGAGAGTCTCAAGGATTCAGGTCTTAAGCGTCTGTTTTTGCATGCGAGTAATCTTCGATTCCGTCACCCCCTGTCTGGCGAATGGGTCGAGGTAGAGGCGCCACTGCCTAAAGATCTGCAGTCAGTGCTAAAAAACCTATGAATAAAAAATTACTGATTTTTGATTGGGATGGAACCCTATCGGATTCTGTTGCTCGCATTGCGACCTGTATTCAGCTTGCGGCTGAGGACCACAGCTTACCCATCCCGGATTTTGATGCAGCCAAGGAAATTATCGGCCTTGGCTTGCAAGAGGCAATTGCTCAGCTTTTCCCCGAGGCAAATGCTGAGATGGTCGCTGCTTTTAGCGCCACCTATTCAGCCCATTACCGGGATCAGGATCAGCAGCCCTGTGCATTCTTTCCCGGTGTTTTAGAAACGCTTTACGAGCTGCGCGCGCAGAATTATCTACTGGCTGTGGCTACGGGCAAAAGCCGCGCTGGGCTCGATAGGGTGCTACAGGCCACTGAGCTCAGTGATTTCTTTCATAGTTCGCGCTGTGCTGATGAAACTCGCTCAAAGCCTCATCCGCTGATGTTACAAGAGTTGCTTGCCCTGCATAAGGTCATTCCAGAGCAGGCAATTATGGTCGGTGATACCGAGTTTGATATGGAGATGGCCGTCAATGCCAAGATGCCTAGAATTGCTGTGAGCTACGGTGCACATGAGACGCGCCGACTCCATGCCTACAGCCCAATTGCCTGTATCGCAAACTTTTCAGATATAATTAATTATTTATAATCAATAAGTTACGGGATTATTGTAAGGTAATTTATTCTATACCTTTATAGAGAACTGCGGCAGTATTGAGCAGAGATCAATCAGCGGTAGACCAATTAATGAGGTCGGATCATTACTGCGAACCGCTGAAAATAGGCTTATACCCAAGCCCTCTGCTTTAAAGCTTCCAGCGCAGTCATAGGGCTGTTCGCTGATTAGATAATGATCTATCTGTGCCATGGTCAGCGACCTAAATTCAACTTCAGTGGTATTAACTAAAGAGTGCTGCTGTATCTGTCCATCTGGCTGTATCTGAATAACCGCCAGACCGCTGTGAAATAGCACCAGCTGACCGGATTGCGCCGTCAACTGAGCCACTGCTTGCTCGTGAGTAAAGGGCTTATTCAATAGAGCTCCGTTAACTTCCGCGACCTGGTCAGCGCCAATCACCACCGCGTTGGGGAATTTGTCAGCCACAGCTCGGGCTTTTTCTAGGGCCAGTCGCTCGGCTAACTGAGGCGCTGACTCGGCAGCCAATGCAGACTCATCGATATTTGGAGAGCAACAGCTAAAGTCAATGGCCAGACGTTCTAGCAGAGATTTTCTGTAGGAGGAGGATGAAGCTAGAACAAGGTTACTCAAGGCGCTGGATATACTCTTATGTAGAGGCTAATTTTCTTTGACAGAACAGGGTGATGACCCTATCATGCGCGCCTAACTGAGTACCACCTGTATTTATGGCACTGCCAACTCAAATTGATCCGCGTAAACTGGCTCTTCAAGGTATTACACTTGAGGGTACGGTGAATGTTGAAGACTTACCCAGATTGGCGTCATCTGTGACGGCAATATGCGGCCCTTTATGGGCGTCTGTGCAGTTTAAGCTGGATGAGTCGCGAGCCAAGGTTGCCACAGGGAATGTAAAGGTACTTGTAGAGACTGTTTGTCAACGCTGTCTCGATCCGTTAGAGATAGAGTTGCAAGCGGACTTTGCAGTGCAGGTGATTTGGTCTGAGGACCATCTCAACCGGGTTGCTTCAAACTATGAGCCCTGGCTTGTGGTGGATAAGTTGGCGAGTCTTAGTGAGTTGCTAGAAGACGAGATTTTATTGGCACTGCCCCTTGTCAATTACCACAACGTGGGCGAATGTACTGGGGATACCTTTATGCAAGAGGAAGAGGGTGCCGCTGGTGATGAGGTTGTCGCTGACAATCCATTTAATGTTTTACTGCAGTTAAAGAAGTAATACGACTGCTACTATTTATTGCTTAGGAGTAACCTATGGCTGTTCAGAAAAGTCGCAAGACTCGATCCAAACGTGGCATGCGCCGTTCGCACGATGCACTAACTGCTGCAACACTCTCTGTTGATTCAACAAGCGGTGAAAAGCATCTGCGTCACCACGTGACTGCAGACGGCTTCTACCGTGGCGCTAAAGTCGTTGAGACAAACGCCGAGTAACTGAAAAATCTCTTTGGCAAATTCTCTTAGAATTGCCGTTGACGCTATGGGCGGGGACTTCGGTCCTCGTGTTGTAGTGGCCGCGCTTATAACTTCGCTGCGTAAGCACCATGGTGCCTCTGCGCTGGTTTTTGGTGACCGGCAAATGCTGGCAGCTGAAATCAGTATCTGTACTGACCCCTCTATCCTTGAACGTATCGATATTCGGCACTGCGATTCGGTCATTGGAGACGAGGATAAACCCTCATCTGCACTGCGCCATAAACAAGACTCCTCCATGGGCCTCGCCGTTAAAGCAGTTGCCGATGGTGAAGCACAGGCTTGCATTAGTGCGGGTAATACCGGGGCGCTAATGGCAGTGGGTCTGGTTCGTTTAAAAACCCTCCCTGGAATTTCACGACCAGCAATATGCACCACCTATCCCACTTCGCTGGGTCGATCCTATATGCTGGATCTGGGTGCTAATCTGGATTGTTCTCCCCAGCAGCTGCATCAGTTTGCACTGCTCGGCTCTCTGACAGCCCAGGCACTCGAGGGCATTGCCGAGCCCACTGTACGCTTGTTAAATGTTGGGGAAGAGGCCTCTAAGGGCGGCGAAAGCATGGCCCAGACGGCGGCGCTTCTCAGCGCTGATCCACTGCTTAATTATCAGGGCTACGTGGAAGGTGACGGTATCTTTGAAGGCAGTACCGACGTAGTTGTCTGCGATGGTTTTACCGGCAATGTTGCCCTTAAGACCAGCGAGGGTTTGGCGACCATGATCAATGGGATGTTTAAAGAGCAGCTTGTAAGCAGTTGGATCGCCCGTATTGGTGCAATCTTTATGCGTAGCTTATTAATAGGGCTTAAATCTAGGCTTGATCCAGCTTTTTATAATGGCGCCTATCTGCTTGGCTTAAATGGTGTTGTAGTTAAAAGCCATGGTGGTGCCTCTAAAAAAGCCTTTGGGCATGCGCTGGATGTGGCTTTAGACGCTGCAAAACATAATCTGCCAGGTGTTTTGTCACCTATACTTCAGGGCAGAATGGAAAATGGAACTAATGAGGACCTATGAACAGTAATTTAGCATTTGTATTCCCCGGTCAAGGATCACAGAAAATTGGTATGCTCGCAGAGCTGGCCGCTGCAGACCCTGTTGTTGAGCAAACTTTTGCTGAGGCCTCAGAGGCTTTAGGCTATGACGCATGGAAGTTGGTCCAAGAGGGCGAGCAGGATGATATTAACTTAACCGAGCGTACCCAACCCATACTGCTGGCCAGTAGTGTCGCTATTTGGCGCCTGTGGCAGAAAAAAGGCGGCCCAGTACCCGCCCAATTTGCGGGGCATAGTCTCGGCGAGTGGTCTGCACTGGTCTGTAGCGGTGTGCTTGGATTTGCTGACGCAGTCAATATTGTTCGCGCCCGTGGCGCCTTTATGCAAGAAGCAGTGCCTGTTGGTGTGGGTGCAATGGCCGCTATTCTAGGCATCGCTGATGAGATTATTCTCGATGCCTGTGCCAGCGCCTGCCAAAACGATGTTGTTGATGCAGTAAACTTTAATGCGCCGGGGCAGGTGGTTATCGCCGGTTCCGCGCCAGCGGTCGATCGCGCCATTGAAATTTGCAAGCAAGCAGGAGCCAAGCGCGCTATGACACTGCCCGTTAGTGCGCCATTCCATACCTCATTAATGCAGCCCGCCGCTGAACAGCTGGCGGAGTTGGTTTACAGCACTGCATTTAGCCAACCACAGATTCCCGTTTTGCATAATGTCCACGCTCAGGCAGAGTCTGACCCAGAGTCGATCAAATCATTAATGTTAGAGCAGATATACAAGCCAGTAATGTGGGTGGACTGCATTCAGGGCTTGAAGGCCAATGGCGCGCAGATAATGATCGAGTGCGGCCCCGGTCGGGTATTAAATGGCCTGACCAAGCGTATTGACCGGGATCTCACTTCATTTTCCACAGACGATGTCGCAAGTCTTGAAAACGCGTTGACCTCTATTTAGCTGCGCATAACAAATAATAGGAGAACAGCATGACTGTTGAACAAAAGGTTGCCCTAGTTACTGGGGCAAGCCGTGGTATTGGCGCTGCTATTGCAGATAATCTAGGCACTGCAGGCAATATTGTTATTGGCACTGCCACCACCGAAGCGGGCGCAGAGAAAATTAGCCAGCGTCTAGCGTTGAAGAATATAGTAGGCCGCGGAATTATGTTAAATGTGACCGATGCCGACTCGATTGATACAGTATTAAAAGCTATTATCGAAGAGTTTGGTGCACCTACCATACTGGTCAACAATGCCGGCATCACCAAAGACAATATTCTTATGCGCATGAAAGAAGACGAGTGGATGGATGTGGTTAATACCAATCTGACCTCAGTATTTCGATTGGCTAAGGCCTGCGTGCGGCCTATGACCAAGGCTCGCTGGGGCCGTATCATAAATATTAGCTCTGTGGTTGGGTCAATGGGCAATGGTGGCCAGAGCAATTACTCAGCGAGTAAGGCAGGTGTTGAAGGCTTTGCCCGTGCTCTAGCCAAAGAGCTTGGTTCGCGCAGCATCACAGTTAACACAGTAGCGCCTGGTTTTATCGATACTGATATGACCAAAGACCTCCCTGATGCTAATAAAGAAGCTATGCTTACACAGATTCCGCTGGCTCGTTTGGGAGCACCCGAAGAGATAGCCGCAGTGGTAAGCTTTCTCGTCAGTGACGCTGCTGGCTACATTACAGGCGAAACAATTCATGTAAATGGTGGCATGTATATGGCGTAAATAATTGATTTTATTGGTTATTTAAGCTTTTTTTAAATGGGCACTAGCATTTTGTAAATTGTAAGGTAAAATGCGCGCCCTAAAACACAGATTAACGTCATCTGATTGTTTTTTAGTCAGATAACACATTTATACCCGACCCCTTTAAAGGAGTAGAAGCACGATGAGCAACATCGAAGAACGCGTGATAAAAATGGTTGCAGAGCAACTAGGTGTGAAGGAAGAAGATGTCAAGACCACTTCGTCTTTTGTTGAAGATCTTGGCGCAGACTCGCTAGATACAGTTGAACTCATCATGGCTTTGGAAGAGGAGTTCGACGCTGAAATTCCTGATGAAGACGCAGAGAAAATCGCCACAGTTCAGGATGCTATTAGCTACATCACTGCAAACGGCTGATTTTAGATTATTGAAAAAACCGCTCCAATTGGGGCGGTTTTTTTATGGGTGAAAGTTTTGTTTAATGGTGCCATGGAAAAACATAGTTTTATCAGCAGTATCGATGGATTACTGGCTTCTAGCGATTCTCTAATAGACCGAGGCCTGGCCTATGGTCATGGGCTTTTTGAAACTATGCGCCTGCATCTAGGGCAGCTGCCGCTGCGTAGCTGGCATCTTGAGAGACTTATGCGCGATGCGGCCGTTTTGGGTATTCCTGTGCATTTATCCACTGTTGAACAGTGCATCAATGACTTTCAACAGCATCTCAGGCAGCAAAATATTGATCATGGCGTCATCAAACTCATTGTTACCGCCGGTACTGGTGGACGCGGCTATAAAAACCCGGCAACGATTAAGGCCAGAATTATCTGTGTTTACTCTGAACTGCCTCAGTTCGATCAGCAGGGTATCCACCTCTGGCACTGTGATTACCGGTTGCCAAGTAACTCTGTACTATCCGGCATTAAGCATCTCAACCGCCTTGATCAGGTGATCGCGCGTAATGAATGGACTGATGATTTCTATGCCGATGGGTTGATGTTTGATCAAAATAACCATCTAGTTGAAACCACGTCGGCAAATATTTTTCTACATAGTCCTGATCAGGGATGGATAACCCCTGATCTGCATAGTGCAGGGGTATCGGGCGTGATGCGCGCAGTGCTTCTAGATGAGCTATTTCCGCGACTGGATATAGCCGTCAGTAACCTTGATATCAATGCAGAGCAGTTGGTCGACTGCGATCATATGTTTACCTGTAACTCGGTGCGCGGTATCACGCCGGTGCTTAGTTTCATACAAAACCACAATCTTGTGACTTTAACTATCGGTAGTGAAATAAAAATGCTTCAATCGTCTTTGACCGATAACTATCCCTGCTTTAAATGATTAAACCCTCCTTACGACTGGTTGTTTTCTGCGCACTTGTGATTACTACGCCTGGATTCTGGCTGTTGGATTTTGCCCATCAGCATCTGGATCGCTCAGTAGTGCTGGGGCAAGAGAGTTCGATGGTCTGGACTATCGACAAAGGTACCAGTATTAGTCGCGTTACGCGGCAGCTTTATAACAATAAAATTATCTCCCACCCTCGAGTTCTCTCTATCTATGCTAAGTTGGCAGATCGCACCTCTATTCAGGCGGGTAGCTATCGTATTGAAACCAGCGACAGTGCTCGCACGCTGCTCGACAAATTTAATCGCGGTGATGTTATTTTGCATCAAATCACCTTCCCCGAGGGTTGGTCATTTAAGCAGTGGTTAGCCCATTTAGCGAAGGTAGAGCAGTTTGCCAAAAATGCCAACGCCGATACAGCTACAATTTTAGAGGCTGCAGGCCTTGAACTTGAGCATCCAGAGGGTTGGTTTTTCCCCGACACTTACAGCTACAGTGCCACAGATTCGCTGTCTGATATTCTGCACCAGGCCCATCGAAAGATGCGTCAGATACTAGATAATGCTTGGCAGGATAGAGATGTAGGGCTGCCATATGATTCAGCCTATGAGGCACTGATAATGGCGTCGATTATCGAGAAGGAGACCGGAGTGGCCAGTGAACGCCCAGAGATAGCCGGGGTCTTTGTGCGGCGCTTGCAAAAACATATGCGCCTGCAGACTGATCCCACAGTTATCTATGGATTGGGCGATGCCTATACCGGTAATATAAGGCGTAAGCATTTGCGCCAGCACACGGCCTATAATACCTATATGATTAACGGCTTGCCGCCGACGCCTATTGCAATGCCCAGCGCTGCGGCTATTGAGGCCGCTGTGCATCCACTGTCCGGCAGCAGCCTTTACTTTGTCGCGCGTGGCGATGGCAGTCATTATTTTTCTGACAGCCTTGAGGAACACCTGCAAGCGGTCAGGCAGTATCAAATTAAACGACGGGCACAGAACTATCAGTCTGCACCCTCGAAAAAACATCAAAGTCAGTAGGACGAATGTTAAATGCGCGGTAAATTTATCACCATCGAAGGCACTGAAGGCGTGGGTAAAACCACCAATATTGAGTTTATTCAGACCTGGCTCGAAGAAAAAAATCTGCCTTTTGCCTGTACTCGTGAGCCCGGTGGAACGCCACTCGCAGAGCAGATTCGCGGATTGCTACTAGCGCCGCGGGAAGAAGTCGTTTCTAATACAGCAGAGCTATTGTTGATGTTTGCTGGCCGAGCACAGCATTTGCATCAGGTAATAGAGCCGGTCCTTACCGAGGGAGCCTGGATACTCTGTGATCGCTTTACTGACGCTACTTACGCCTATCAGGGTGCTGGGCGCAATATGCGCACCGACCTGATTGCCGAGTTAGAAGTGCTGGTACAGGGCAGTTTACGGCCTGATTTAACCCTGATTCTGGATATCCCCGTTGAGTTGGGTCTTAAGCGTGCCAGTGAGCGCAGTGAGCCTGATCGCTTTGAGCGGGAACAGGTTGAATTCTTTGAACGCGTACGTCAGGGCTATCTGGCAATAGCCGCAGCAGACCCTGATCGCTGTGTGGTTATTGACGCATCTCTGCCTCTAGAGGCCGTTCAGCGCCAGATCAGTATAGCCTTAGAGGCATTCTGGTTTTCCTCTGAGGTACCTGGCTGATGACTGAAGCCCAAGCGATCTCTCTAAGCCTGCCATATCCGTGGCATGAATCATTGTGGGATAGCTTTAATCAAACGATAGAGCAGGGCCGTCTAGCCCATGCGTTAATGCTCAATGGCCCTCAGGGTATAGGTAAGGAGCGCTTGGCCATGGCCTTGGCCCAGCGTCTGCTCTGCACCGCTGAGATGAGCAAATACGCTTGCGGAGCGTGCAAGAGCTGTCAGCTAATGATCGCTGGGAATCATCCCGATCTAAGCATTCTAGAGCCAGAGGATGAGGGTAAAAAGATTCTGATTGAGCCGGTGCGCAAGCTGTGTACTCTACTGAGCAAAACTGCCCAGCAGGGCGGCTGGAAAGTGGCGATCATTATGCCCGCCGAATCGATGAATATCAGTGCCTCCAACGCGCTGTTAAAAAGTCTTGAAGAGCCTCAGGGTAAAACATTACTTATTCTTTTATCGGATCGCCCAGGCATGGTGTCAGCCACCATTCGCAGTCGCTGTCAAAAAACTAATCTCGCGTTGCCAGATCCGCAGATCGCAACGCAATGGTTAGCAGAGATAACGGGTAATCTCGAGCAGTCCGCAGCCACCTTAGCCTTAGCAACTGGCAAACCCTTATTGGCACTAGAATACCTGCAGAGCAATAGCCTTGAGGCGAGACAGCAGTTCGAGGATATAGTCGATAGACTGCGCCTCGGTGATATGTCCGCCCTAGATGCAGCGCAACAGTGCCATAAGCAAAACAGTGACCTGATGCTCGGTTGGTTTATGGACTACCTGCATCGCCTGGCAACTGGCGAGTTACAAAACAATCCCAATTCAAGGCTATTTGATTTTTCCGATAAATTACGCAGTGCCCGTGGCTGGGTTTTATCCGGTTCTAACCCCAACCCGCAGTTGCTTTGGGAAGAGCTGTTTATGGATTGGTTGCAGGTATTTCGCCGCAGAAGCTGAGTAGTCTGTGCTAGTCTTTAGTCAAGGCTGGGCGTTTTCGGGATTGGAGTAAGTATATTCAGGGAAGTAAGAGGATGTAACTATGGCTAACAGTGGTTTTACTGGTGGCAAAGGTGGTGTTTTAGTCCTTGAAATTAAGGATGAAGCTGAGCTCTATAAGCACTACATGTCGTTTGTGCAAGGTGGTGCTATTTTCGTGCCGACCAAAAAAGCCCATGAGTTGGGCGATGATATTTTCTTTTTGCTCAGTATCTACTTGCGCACTGATCCTATTCCTATTACAGGTAAAATGGTTTGGGTTACGCACAAAGGTTCTGTCAGCGCCAACAAAGAAGGTGTTGGCGTGCAGTTTACCGATGAGCAGGCAGAGCTTAAAATACAGATTGAACAGGCGTTAACTGGTATGGTGAAATCTCACCATCCGACTTTAACGATGTAATAAAACCAAAAACAAGAAAAGTCATATTATGCTGGTAGATTCTCACTGCCATCTCGACCATTTAAAATTGGATGATCGAGAGGGTGGACTCAACGCTGTATTGTCCGATGCTAAGGGCAGAGGTATTACACAATTTTTAAGTGTCGCCGTGGATCTGGCAACCTCCGCCTCGCTGTTGGAAATCACTGCTCAGTACGACAATGTTTATTCCTCGGTTGGCGTGCATCCTCTGCAGAAGATTAATCAGCCCGTACCCGCGGTGGAAAAATTGGTCTCTCTGGCCGAGGCTAAAGGCGTTGTGGCCATAGGTGAAACTGGCCTCGACAACTTTTACAGCGCAGAGACACATTCATGGCAGCGTAAAAGCTTTATTAACCACTTATTAGCCGCCCAGAAAACCGCCAAACCTATTATCATTCATACTAGAGATGCGCGGGATGAAACCATTGATTTACTGCGCCAGTATCCTCTAACTGCTGGCGGCGTGATGCACTGTTTTACCGAGACATGGGAAATGGCTCAAGCGGCCATAGAGCTCGGCTTCTATATTTCATTTTCCGGTATTGTTACCTTTAATAGTGCAACTGATCTGCGTGAGGTGGCTAAAAAAGTCCCACTGAACCGTATTCTGGTTGAGACCGACTCACCATGGTTGGCACCAGTGCCTCACAGAGGTAAGCAGAATGAGCCACAGTATGTGCGCGAGGTAGCCCAGTGTATTGCCGATCTACGCGATATTAGCCTTGAACAATTAGCCGAAATTACTACGCAAAACTTCCATCGACTGTTTAAAATACCAGTCCCGACTAATGAGTTAAAATAGACTCTTAACAAGAGAACATACCTATGTCAGAACTACAGACGCCTGAATCGCAGTTTATTATCAGAACCTTTCCTGTTGGCCCTCTGCAATGCAATTGTTCATTGATTGGCGATAGGCTGTCAGGAAAAGCGCTGGTAATTGATCCAGGTGGTGACGCGGACTATATTTTGGCCCTACTAAAAGAGTTAAAACTTACCGTCGTCGGTATTATTCATACCCATGCTCATCTCGACCATATTCTCGCCTCCGGTGAAATCAAAGCTGCTACAGGTGCGCCTATCTATCTTCATGAAGGCGATAAATTTCTCTGGGACATGGTAGAAGAGCAGTGCGTGCGCTTTGGCGTGCCAAAAGTGAGTCTGCCTGAGCCAGATCACTTTATGCATGACGACCAGGATCTAAACTGCTGTGGCGGTGTGGCTATTCACACGCCGGGACATACGCCGGGCTCAATTAGCTTTTGGTTTGAAGAGTATAAAACCCTGATCGCTGGCGATACCCTGTTCCAAGGCAGTATTGGCCGCACCGATCTTCCCGGAGGTAATTTTGATCAGATTATTACGTCGATAAAAGAACGCATTTACAGTCTTGATGATGAGGCTGTCGTGGTCACAGGTCATGGCCCGAGCACAAGCATCGGCCATGAAAAAACCAGCAACAGCTTTATACGAGCTTAAAAAAGGAGCCCCAATGAAACAACAACTAGCGACCATGCTGCAACTGCAGGGTGAGATGAATACCAAAGTGCACAGCCAATGGCAGGAACAGGAGTTTGAATGGTATCGCGCCATTTGGGTTGAATGCGCAGAGCTATTAGATCATTACGGTTGGAAGTGGTGGAAAAAACAGACTCCAGATGTGGACCAGATTGCTCTTGAGTTAGTGGATATCTGGCATTTTGGTCTGAGCCTGTTGCTGCTTAAAGGCGATTCTGTTGAGGAGATTACCACCCAGGTGACTAAAGACTTTGCCGACCCGCAGCCCAGCGGTGACTTTGCCGCCGACCTAGAAGACTTTACTGAGCAGACGCTGGCGACCAAAGATTTTGATATTGCCGGTTTTGCGCGCCTGATGCAGGGGATCAATATGGATTTTGAAACGCTTTATATCGGCTATGTGGGTAAGAATGTTCTCAACTTCTTCCGTCAGGATCATGGTTATAAAGACGGCAGTTATCAGAAGCAATGGGGCGGAATTGAAGACAATGAACATCTGGTGCAGATTGTAGGGCAACTTGATACTTCATCGGCTACCTTTAAAGACGACCTCTATAGCCGTATGCAAGAGACCTACAAAAGGCTCTGTAGCTAGCATCTCTATAGGCTTGGTCAATAGTATTTATTCGCGGTCTTGGAGATGCATTTTTCTGCGACCGCATTATAATGACCGCCGTTCCGACCAATCAGATTTATTACCCAATTTTACGGAGATACATTGTGACTTCACCAGTTCGCGTTACCGTTACAGGTGCAGCAGGCCAAATTAGCTATTCACTGCTGTTCCGCATTGCCTCTGGCGAAATGCTAGGCCCTAACCAGCCAGTTATTTTGCAAATGCTTGAAATTACACCTGCTCTGGAAGCACTTAAAGGTGTAGCAATGGAATTAGAAGACTGTGCATTCCCACTGCTTGCTGGCTTGGTGTGTACTGACGATGCGGCTGTTGCATTTAAAGATTCCGACTACGCACTGCTTGTTGGCGCTCGTCCAAGAGGGCCAGGTATGGAGCGCAAAGATCTGCTCGAAGCCAATGCGGCGATTTTCTCTGCCCAGGGCAAGGCGCTTAACGACAATGCCTCTAAAGATATCAAGGTATTGGTTGTGGGCAACCCAGCCAACACCAACTCATTGATTGCTCAGCGCAATGCGCCAGATATTAACCCGCGTCAATTTACCGCAATGACTCGCCTTGACCACAATCGTGCTATGAGCCAGATTGCTAACAAGACCGGCACCACAATCAATGATGTTACCCATATGACTATCTGGGGCAACCATTCAGCAACACAGTATCCAGATTTGCACGAAGCTAAAATCAATGGCCAGCCTGCTATAGATATGGTCGATCAAGCTTGGTATGAAGCTGACTTTATCCCTACAGTTCAGCAGCGCGGTGCAGCTATTATTGCCGCTCGTGGTGCCTCTAGTGCAGCCTCTGCAGCCAATGCAGCTATTGCTCATATGCGTAGCTGGGCGCTCGGTACTGCCGAGGGCGACTGGGTCAGCATGGGTGTTTATAGCGATGGCAGCTATGGTATTGCTGAAGGTTTGATCTACTCCTTTCCGTGCGTATGTAAAGATGGCGACTGGGAAATTGTTCAGGGGTTAGAGATCAATGATTTTTCCCGTGCCAAGATGTCAGCGACGGAGCAGGAACTGACTGAAGAGCGTGATGCGGTTCAGCACTTACTGCCTTAATTAGCTTTTGCTGCACCAAAAAAGACCGCACAGTTGATCTGCGCGGTCTTTTTTTATGGCCCGATAAAATAAACCGCCCCGATAGATAAAACAGCCCAGCTTTTTGTAGCTGTGGCCCGATAAAGTTTGCTAAAGTGTGATGTGCTTGTGACAAAGTCAGCTTCAAACCAACCCGAAATTTAATAAGGAGTAATAAGTGGCATTTGCTAAAGTTGGAAACAAGGCTCCAGCCTTTACCCTGCTAAACCAGCGTGGCGAAAAAGTCAGCCTTAAACAGTTTCGAGACAGTAAAAATGTTGTGGTGTATTTTTATCCCAAGGCTATGACTCCTGGCTGTACCGTGCAGGCCTGCGGTATCCGTGATACCCGTGCTGATTTTGCGGCACTAAATACAGTGGTTATTGCTATCAGTCCAGACTCTGTGGATCGACTGGTTAAGTTTGAAGACAAGCAAGAGCTTAACTTCACGCTGCTCTCTGATGAAGAGCATGCCATTATTGATAAATATGGTGCTTGGGATCTGAAGAAATTTATGGGTCGCGAGTTTATGGGCGTGCTGCGCTCAACCTTTATTATTGATAAAGAGGGCCGTATTGCCCACGTGATGGAAAAGGTTAAAACCAAGACCCATCACCAAGATGTGCTTGACTGGGTTAGTGAAAACCTCAGTTAAAAGCGCTAAAAGAAAAGCCCAACAAGTTCAATTTAATTTAAACCCCTATAGGAAATTTACCGATGTTTTTTATCTCAAATGCTTTTGCCCAGTCTGCCGGTGCAGGTGAACCAAATCCAATGGTGACACTGTTTATGTTTGCTGGTCTTTTTGTATTTATGTACTTCTTGATCATTCGCCCGCAGCGCAAGCGTCAGAAAGAGCATACAGATTTGATCGGTGCCCTAGGCAAAGGTGACGAAGTGGTTATGACTAGCGGTATGCTGGGTAAGATCACTAAGCTCGAGGGCGACTATGTGGTTTTAGAAGTGACCAATAACTTGGAACTTAAGTTTCAAAAAGTGGCTGTTCACGCAGTACTACCCAAAGGCACTATCAAAGCTATCTAATTGGATTGCACTCGCGAAGGAGCCAAGGCTCCTTCGCATAGGGCCACTACATGGTTTCTTACCCCGCTAAACTCAATCTCGCTCAGACCCCAACGCCGCTGCACAAGTTAGAGCGACTCTCGGCCAAAATAAATGGCCCGCGTATCTGGATTAAACGCGACGACCTCACCGGCTGCCTGACCTCAGGCAACAAGGTACGCAAACTCGAATTTCTCCTAGCTGAAGCCGTGGCCAACGGCTGCGATACCCTGATAACCTCCGGTGGCGTCCAGTCCAATCACTGTCGCGCGGTTGCCGTATTAGGTGCACAGCTGGGACTCAAAGTGCATCTGCTGTTGCGCTCTGATATAGAGCCCGCACCTGTGGGTAATCTATTGCTGGACCAGCTGGTAGGGGCCACCATTAGCCATTACAGTCAGCGAGAATTTAAACAACTCGACGCTCTATTTACCCATTGGCAAGATCACTACCAGCAGCAGGGTGCGAAACCCTACTCAATACCAACCGGCGGCAGTAATGGCACCGGCGTATGGGGTTATATTGCTGCGGCAGAGGAGCTAAAAGCTGATTTCGCCCGTGAAAATATTAGTCCCAGTACCCTTATTCATGCCACCGGTTCTGGCGGCACTCAAGCTGGATTAATAGTGGGCTGCGAGCTGAATAATATGTCGGTTAGGGTCGAGGGTTTTGCGGTCTGTGATAACGCCGCCTATTTTGAGCGCAAGGTGCGTGATGACCTGCGGCAGTGGCAACAGCAATTTGCGCCGCAGATAGATATAGAGGGGATGCAAATTAATACCAATGATCATTATATGGGGCCAGAATATGGTATTGCCGGACCCGAAGTCTTTGCCACCGTAAAAGAGTTGGCCGCACTGGAGGGTGTAATTTTAGACCCGGTCTACACCGGTAAAGCATTCCACGGTATGCTTGAAGAAATTCGTCAGGGCCATTACGACCGTGACTCTGATATTGTATTTGTCCACACCGGTGGTCTCTTTGGTTTATTGGCCCAGCAAGACGGACTCAACTACTAAACATTTATTAAGCTATATTATTAACTTATCAGTAGCCGATCCAAAAATAATTAAAAAGAGGCAGTTATGTTCGAGCAAGCGATTGATGCAGTAAATGGTTTTGTCTGGGGCCCAGTAATGCTGGTTTTGATACTGGGAACAGGTATCTACCTAACGCTGGGCCTCAAGGGTATGACTATTAGCCATATTCCCTATGCGTTTCGACAGCTGCTTGAAGGCAGAAAGGGCAGTGGTGAAGGTGAAATCTCGCCCTTTAATGCATTGATGACCTCTCTTTCCTCGACGATTGGTATGGGTAATATCGCCGGTGTTGCCACGGCTATAGGCCTGGGTGGTCCGGGCGCGCTGTTCTGGATGTGGTTTGCCGCATTCTTTGGTATGGCGACCAAATATGCCGAAGCAGTGTTAGCCGTTAACTATCGCGAGACCGACAATTTGGGCCGCAAAGTTGGCGGTCCCATGTACTACATCAAAAATGGCTTGGGTAAAAACTATCGATGGCTGGCTGCCGCTTTTGCGCTATTTGGCTCATTGGCCGGTTTTGGTCTCGCCAATACAGTGCAATCAAATGCCGTTTCTCAGGTCCTGCAGACCAACTTTGATATCGCCACGGTAATTAGTGGCATAGTGATGGCCAGCCTAGTGGGTATGGTCTTACTTGGCGGAATCAAACGCATCGCTGAAGTGGCTGGCAAGCTGGTGCCCTTTATGACAATACTTTATATAGTGGCTACAGTAACTATTTTGATCATCAATTTTACTGCGATTCCAGCAGCTATCAGCCTAGTGGTAGAAAGTGCTTTTACGGGCATTGCCGCTAGCGGTGGTTTTGCCGGTGCAACTATTATGCTTGCCATGCGCATGGGTATTGCTCGGGGTATTTTCTCCAATGAAGCCGGCTTGGGCTCGGCGCCAATCGCCCATGCGGCGGCAGAAACTAATAGCCCTGTGCGCCAAGGCACCATTGCTATGCTAGGTACCTTTATCGATACCTTAGTCATCTGCACCATGACTGGACTGGTCTTAATTGTCACAGGGGTCTGGAATGGTGAGCCTCAAGGTGCCGGTATGACGCTTTCAGCCTTTAAAGATGCTCTGCCCTACGGTGACCTTATCTTGTCTGTATGTGTGGTCTTATTTGCATTCACGACTATGCTGGGCTGGAGTTACTACGGCGAACGCTGTGCAGAATTTTTGCTCGGTAGTAAAGTGATACTGCCATTTCGCATACTCTGGGTTATAGGTATCTTCGTCGGCACTCAGATGAGTCTGGAAGTGGTTTGGAAAATGACCGATGCACTTAATGGCCTGATGGCAATTCCTAACTTGATTGCTCTAATATTGTTAGCCCCAGTGGTGTTTAGACTCACTAGAGAGTATTTTGCCGAGGAGACCGAGCTGGCAGAACAAGCCGGCAAGCTAGATAACTGAATATGACAAAACCTGAAGCGCCAAAACTGGTAATCGCACTATCCTCAACGGCTCTATTTGATATGAGCGAGAGTCACAGCATCTATGAGAATCAGGGGGTTGAGGCCTATGCCGAATATCAACGAGCTCACGAAGACGATATTTTACAACCAGGTGAGGCGTTCCCACTGGCCACTAAGCTGTTGCGTATCAATGAAAAACTAGGCGGTGATCCCAAGGTTGAAATTATTCTGTTGTCGCGAAACTCTGCCGACACAGGCCTCCGAGTGTTTAACTCCATCGCCCATTATGGTCTGAAGATTTCACGGGCGGCATTCTCTGGCGGCAATTCGCCTTATCGCTATGTCTCGGCCTTTGCCTGCCATCTGTTTCTCTCTACTCATGCTGATGATGTTCGCAGTGCACTGGATAGCGGCATGGCGGCTGCAACACTATTGCCCTCACAGAGCGGACCCAAGGATTCAGATGAGCTGCGTTTTGCCTTTGATGGCGACGCTGTGCTGTTCTCTGATGCCTCGGAGCGCATCTTTAAAGAGCGCGGCCTGGATGCCTTTACGGAGAACGAAAAAGCCTCAGCCCAGGTACCCTTAGACCCGGGTCCATTTAAAGATTTTTTACAGGCTCTGCACGCCCTGCAATCAGAGTTTCCTGTTGACCAGTGTCCAATTCGCACAGCACTGGTGACAGCCAGAGCTGCGCCAGCCCATGAACGGGTAGTGCGCACATTGCGAGAGTGGGGCATTCGAATTGATGAGAGTCTGTTCCTCGGCGGCCTAAGCAAAGGTGACTTCTTGAATTCTTTCGGCGCCGATGTATTCTTCGATGATCAACAGATGCACTGCACCTCAGCCAGTGAATATGTGGCAACAGGCCATGTGCCTCACGGTGTCGCCAATGAGTTGCCCAAGTAGGGCTAGCGGTTACACCAATGGCGAGGTTACTCAGATCCAACAAATACCAGACTTTATCTGACAAGCAAATCCTCAAGCGCATGGGCGACAATCCTGCGGGGGAAGAGTTACATTTTCTCAATCGAGAAATTGAAGAGAGAGACCTGCACGAACAGTTGGCTAGGCAGTCCCAGCAACAGCAAAAGAAAGATCGTCACTCCATCTTCTACTACTTGTTTTATCTCCTCTTGGCGGCGCTATTTCTCGGCCGATTTGGCAATAGTCTATTTTAGTTGCGCGCTAAAATGCTGCAAATTTAACGCCCATCGCAAACAGCATCATGGCAATAATTGTTTGTAAGAGCCTGCCGGGAATACGTGCCGCCAACCTGGTACCAACCTGAATAGCGGGTAGCGAACCTACTAAGAGGCAGGCCAGCAGCATAAAGTCGACATTACCCAGCAGAATAAAGTGGCCCAATCCGGCAATCAGAGTCAGGGGAACAGCATGAGAGATATCGGTACCGATAATTTTTAATGCCGGCATGCGCGGGTATAGCACCATGAGAATAGCTGCGCAGAAGGCGCCGGCTCCGACCGAGGACAGTGTAACAAATACACCCAGAAACAGACCCGCCAAAAATATCACCAGGTCTGTATGTTGGCGAAAAAATCGAGCCATAGGCCCTTCGCTCTGAGCACTTCTATCGCGCAATCGGCCATTAAATAGAATAACGGTGGCGGTCAGCACTAGCATCACCCCAAGGCTGCGAGTAAGAATACCCTGATACTCTGAAGAGTCAGAAAATACCGAACTGAGTAGTTGCGCGGTCACAATTGAGGCAGGGATACTGCCGGCGGCCAAAAAGCCCACGGTGCGCCACTCTACTGTCTGCTGCCGAGCATGAGTGACCATACCTCCAGCTTTAGTAATAGCGGCATAGAGCAAGTCTGTGCCTATAGCCACGTTATAGGGGAAGCCAAATAGAATCAGCAGGGGAGTCATCAGCGAGCCGCCACCAACACCGGTAAGTCCGATGGCCAGCCCTACGCCTGCACCGGCAGCAATATAAAATAAGATATCCATGTTGTTATTCTTAAGGTCCTTGTGAGCGTTAGCTCAATATGCGGTTCAAATTAATGGTCGTCACTCTAGCAACTATCGCCTATGCTAAGAAGGAATAGTTTTGTATATTTTTATAGCTTTATAGTATATTCAATGTTCAGAGCTTAGCTCGTCAAACAGAGGGATGCTTATGAAACTCCAACAGTTGCGCTATATCTGGGAAGTTGCCCGCCACGACTTAAATGTCTCGGTTACAGCCAAGAGCCTGTATACCTCTCAGCCTGGCATAAGCAAGCAAATCAGATTGCTTGAAGACGAGTTGGGCGTAGAAATTTTTTCGCGAAGTGGCAAACATCTGACCCGAGTAACGCCCACAGGGCAAAAGATCCTTAAGATTGCCGGCGATATACTGCGCCAAGTCGACAGCATTAAGCAGCTCACTCAGGAACACAACAGTCCTAATCATGGCAGTCTGTCTATAGCCACTACTCATACTCAGGCGCGCTACGCGCTACCGTCTGTTATAGAGGGCTTTATTGGCAAGTACCCAGAGGTATCTCTGCATATGCATCAGGGCACACCGGTACAGATTTCTGAAAAAGCCGCTGATGGCACTGTCGATTTCGCCATAGCAACCGAGGCGCTCGAGTTGTTTAGCGATATTTTGATGATGCCCTGTTACCGTTGGAATCGTTGCATTTTAGTGCCCAAGGACCATCCGCTGGCACAGTTGGATAGGCTAACATTGGAAGATGTCGCTGAGCATTCGATTGTGACCTATGTCTTTGGCTTTACTGGACGTTCACGATTGGACGACGCCTTTAGTGAAAAAGGTCTGCAACCCAAGGTGGTATTTACCGCTACCGATGCGGACGTTATAAAAACCTATGTGCGGCTGGGGCTGGGGATTGGGATTGTGGCCCATATGGCCTATAACCCGGAGACAGACTCGGACCTAGTTGCTATCGAAGCAGGGCACCTATTCGCATCAAGCGTCACCAGTATTGGATTCCGCAGGGGCACTTATCTGCGCGGCTATATGTATGATTTTATCGCTGCATTTGCGCCGCATCTGACACGCAATGTGGTGGATGAGGCTATGGCTTTGCCCAATAAAGAAGCGCAGGAAGAGTATTTTGCGGGGATTGAATTGCCGATTTATTGATAGGACAGGCTGTCGTTATATATCGCAACCCTGGTTATAAAAAATCCAAGTCTACATCATTCATAATTTCCTGAATCTCTTCATCTTCCGTGGTCTTCTGATTTAATACTTCTTTGACAAACTTAAAGTACACCGTGTAAACCTCTGGGGCTTGCCCATCGCGCTCGACGATAAAGAATGTGACCCGGTCGACGCTGTGTTATGCCGCTTTAAGCATACCCTCTGACTGAGGGTATGCTTCATAGGCAATAACGGTATGATCAATATACTCTAGCTGGCCTGCTTCGCGCATCTTGTGTTCAATCTCAGCGCACTTTTTGCAGGGTGAGCCATCAGCGAAGACTTTCTTGATCAGTGTGATTTTTATCTGAGTTATTGGTCAATATTCACAGCGTGCAAACCACATTCTTTCTTGGTAGCTTCTTCCCACCACCATCGGCCTTCACGTTCATGCTGACCCGGTCCGGTGGGGCGAGTGCAGGGCTCGCAACCAATGCTAATAAAGCCTTCATCATGCAGGGCGTTATAGGGCACATTGTTTTCGCGGATATAGTTCCAAACCTGTTTCGAGGTCCAGTTAGCCAATGGGTTGAATTTGGTTAGCTTATCATCGGGACGGGCAAAGGCTTTGTCATCTTGAATAACAGGCACTTCAGCTCTGGTGCCTGGACTCTGATCGCGGCGCTGACCAGTGATCCAAGCATCGACGGTAAGCAGTTGCTTGCGCAGTGGGGCGATTTTGCGGACGCCACAGCACTCTTTATGGTCATCTTGGTAGAAGCTAAACAGCCCTTTTTCCTTCACCAGAGCTTCCACACGAGATGCCTCTGGGTAGACCACATCAATGGCGATACCATATTTCTCGCGAACTTCTTCCATAAAACGGTAAGTCTGTGCATGCAGGCGGCCAGTATCCAATGAGAAAACCTGAATATCAGGCCGTATCTTGTGCGCCATATCAATCAACACCACATCTTCAGCGCCACTAAAAGAGATAGCGATATTATCGTGATTTGCCAGTGCATAGTGCAGAATATCCTGAGGTGACTGAGTAGACAGTTCACTGTCTATATCGGTTAAACTGATTGAACTTGCTGTAATGCTCATTAAATTGACTCGCTTTCGTTAGTAGACCTTAAAACAGGCGGCATGGTAACAAATGGCGCTAATTCTTAGAACTAACAAGGCGCTATAGCCTTATAACCTTTTGCTTTATCTTATGTTCAATTGCGCACTGGTTTGATTTTGAGTAGAGTGCGAATCAAATAATTTATGAGGAAGATTTGTGGAAATTGCATGCTTGGATTTAGAGGGCGTATTGATCCCTGAGATTTGGATAGCCTTCGCCGAAAAGACTGGTATAGAAGAGCTAAAGAGAACCACCAGAGACGAACCGGACTATGATATTTTAATGAATTATCGCCTCGATCTACTGCGTCAACACGGACTCGGCTTAAATGAAATCCAAGAGGTGATTGCCACATTGAAGCCTCTCGACGGCGCACTGGATTTTGTCAATTGGCTGCGAGAGCGATTTCAGGTAGTGATTCTGTCAGACACTTTCTATGATTTCGCCAGCCCTTTTATGAAGCAGCTTGGGTACCCGACATTACTTTGTCACAAGCTCGAGGCCGATGAAAACGGTACATTGGTCAACTATCACCTGCGTCAGGCAAACCCAAAACGCCAGGCAATTGTGGGTTTTAAGAGTATGTATTACAGAACTATTGCGGCGGGAGACTCGTATAACGATACAACAATGCTAGCTGAAGCTGACGCCGGAATTTTATTTCATGCACCTGACAACGTCATTGCGGAATTTCCACAGTTTCCAGCGGTTCATACTTTTGAAGACCTAAAACAAGAGTTTCTGCGCGCCAGTATCAGGACTCTTGAGTTATAGTATGCTCCTGAAAGTAAACACGGACATTTTATGAGTAGCAAAACATCTAGCGCCGATCGAATTCGTGAGAAGAAAAAGCTTTTTCTAGACCGCGAGCAGAAAATAATTGATGCCGCGTTGGAGCTGTTTCTCAAAGAGAGCATTGATGCTGTTACCGTGTCCAAAATTGCCAGCAAGGCAGGGATTGGTAAGGGTACAGTGTATAAGCACTTTCTGACCAAGAACGAGATTCTGGTTAGAATTATGCTCGACTACGAGAGAAATATTGCCGACTGCCTAGCTGCAGGCATTTTAAAAGCCGAAAAGGGCGATGCCGGTGCTGCAGCACAGTCTTATTTTAAAGCCCGCTTAGCCCGCCCTGATTTGGATAGGTTAGTGCAGCAGCTGGAAGGGCGCCTAGAGTATGCCGAAGATATCGCCGATCAGCTTGGAGAGCTTCACGGCATCCGCCGTTCAAATGAAGATTCCCTCAGTCATATGCTGACCAAACAAATTGGTGCTGGCGTATTGGAAGATGTGCCGCCACATTTCCACTACCTAGCTTGCTGGGCATTGGCACAGGGGGCTGTTGACCTCTGGTATAGCAAGAGTTGGAATTACCGCCACGATACAGCCGACCTAATGGAGTTCATTACCAATATCGGTGTGACCATGGGTAATACTGGCCAGTATTACCCAGTTTCCAAAAACACGACCAAAAAGAAAAAGCCTAAAACCAGCTAATGTCTAAATCTCAGTCCTTAGATGATCTCTTCGCTGATCTATTGGCACGCCAAGAAAAAGACTCTGTAAAACTCCCTCCCGTTCACCTTTGGGATCCGCCAAAAAGTGGTGATATGGATCTGGTTGTCGACCGCGAAGGTCGCTGGATTCACGAGGGTGGTGAGATTAGGCGCGAGCGTTTGGTCAAATTATTTTCTACCATCCTTAAGCGCGAAGGCGGGCATTATTTCCTTGTCACCCCAGTTGAGAAATGGCAGATCAAAGTTGATTTTGCCCCTTTCTATATTATCGCGGCAAGCAGGGAAAAGCGTGATTCACAGCAGGCGATTAGCCTCACTACTTCGACCGGTGAGACTATTGTAATAAGCGCCGATAACCCACTTTGGGTCGATGATTCAAAGGGCCCTGATCATCCGACACCGCTGATCACCGTGCGTGACAACTTGCCAGGACTACTGAGTCGCACAGTTTTCTATCAGCTGGTTGAATGGGGTCAGGCATCTGAAGATGGCGGCCTATATATCGAAAGTATGGGTCGGCAATTTCTACTTGGAATGATGGACTAGCTTTTTAATGGAGTATGTTGAGCGATCTTAGTTTGGCGGAGATATCCCCCAGTCTGTGCCTGAGCTTAGACTGGGAGAGTTTAGGCAATTACATCGCTGGATAATTTGGCCCACCAGCACCCTCAGGGACCACCCAGTTGATATTCTGGCTGGGTTCTTTGATATCACAGGTCTTACAGTGCACACAGTTTTGCGCATTAATCTGAAAACGCTTGCTGCCGTCATCATTATCCATCACTTCATAAACGCCAGCAGGGCAGTAGCGCTGTGCTGGTTCATCATAGAGTTCAAGATTTTTATTGATCGGCATATCCGGATCAGCCAGTACCAGGTGACAGGGCTGATCTTCTTCATGATTGGTGTTAGACATAAACACTGAAGACGCCTTATCAAAGCTCAATTTGCCATCATATTTGGGGTAATCAATCTTTTTGCACTCGCTGGCGGGTAGCAGAGTTTCATGATCGGCGACCTTATCGCTCATGGTCCAGGGCAACATACCATTGAAGATATTGATATCAATAAAGGCATAGGCAGAACCAATAATATTGCCAAACTTATGCTGCGCCGGGCCAAAATTACGCTGCATATGTAGCTCTTTATAGGCCCATGACGCCTTATAAGCAGCCGCATAGTTATCTAGATCATTATTGTTCTGCTCAGCGGCTAACGCTTCAGCCACTGTTTCTGCGGCAATCATGCCGGACTTCATAGCGGTATGGCTGCCTTTAATCTTGGCAAAGTTTAATGTGCCGGCATCATCACCGACCAAAATGCCACCGGGAAATGACATCTTAGGCTGTGATTGCAAACCGCCTTTAAGTAGTGCCCGCGCGCCGTAGGTCAAACGTTCGCCGCCCTCTAAATATTTGGCAATCTCAGGGTGGTGTTTATAGCGCTGGAACTCATCGTAGGGACTGACATGGGGATTGGTGTATGAGAGATTGGTAATCAGGCCAACGGCTACAGTATTGTCCTCGAGGTGATAGAGAAACCCGCCACCTAGTGACTTGCTTTCATCAAGAGGCCAACCGGCGCTGTGGACAACTAAGCCGGGCTGATGCTGCTCTGCTGGGACTTTCCACAACTCTTTGATACCAATACCGTAATGCTGGGGGTCTTTGCCTGCATCAAGCGCATACTTGGCAATAATCTCTTTACCTAGATGGCCGCGGCAACCTTCAGAAAATAAGGTGTACTTGGCACGTAGTTCCATGCCTTGCATATAGGAGCCTTTCTGCTCGCCATTATGACCAATACCCATATCACCAGTAGCGATACCCAGTACTTCATTGTTGTCGCCGTAGAGAACTTCAGCAGCTGCGAAGCCCGGGAAAATCTCAACGCCGAGGTTTTCAGCCTGCTCAGCCAGCCAACGGCACAGTTTGCCAAGGCTAATAATGTAGTTACCGTGGTTATGCATGGTTTTAGGCGCAAATAGATTAGGCACCTTGATACGTTTAGTGGCGCCAGTGAAAACGAAGATATTATCGTCGCTGACTGGGGTTAGCAGTGGGGCACCCATCTCTTTCCACTCGGGAAAAAGTTCATTTAAAGGGGTGGGTTCAAATACAGCGCCAGATAGAATATGGGCACCCACTTCGGAGCCTTTTTCTACGACACAGACAGAAATATCAGCATTTAACTGCTTTAGACGACATGCCGCTGCTAGACCTGAAGGGCCTGCACCAACGATGACGACATCGTAATCCATAAATTCACGTTCCAAACTCTTTCTCCAAGGTGTATTTGAATTTTGAGTACGCATTTTACTAACTTCATATAAGCATAGCTATAGTCAATATAAATAACCGCAATTTCTAATGATTACGTGGTGTACAAGCGAACTCACGGGTCGTGTTTTGAGCTGCAGGTGCTTGATTTATTTAGCTTAACTAGGCAATATTACGGCCTCAAATTAAGGCCAGCATCTATTCCATGGTGAGGCCTCGAACCCGAATTTTAATTACTAAGCTAAAAGGAAAACCATGAAAGTACTGGTAGCCGTGAAGCGCGTTGTAGACTACAACGTAAAGGTTAGACCCAAGTCAGATATGACTGATGTCGATTTGGCTAACGTGAAAATGTCCATCAATCCATTCTGTGAGATTGCAGTTGAAGAAGCTGTACGCTTAAAAGAGAAGGGCGTAGCCACTGAAATTGTCGCAGTCTCTGTAGGCCCTCAGCAATCCCAGGAGCAGTTGCGCACTGCACTGGCGCTGGGCGCTGACCGTGCGATTCTTATCAACACTGACGAGACCCTCGAGCCCTTGGCCATCGCCAAGTGCTTGAAAGCGGTTTGTGAGTCTGAGTCGCCAGATATTATTCTGATGGGTAAGCAGGCTATTGATGGCGATAACAATCAGACAGGCCAGATGCTCGGCGCTCTGACCGGTTATGGGCAGGCCACATTCGCCTCTGAACTGACTATTGATGGTGGTAATGCCACTGTTATTCGCGAAGTTGACGGTGGTTTACAGACTCTGGCCTTGCCTCTGCCTGCCATTGTCACTGCAGATTTACGCCTTAACGAACCTCGTTATGCGTCATTGCCGAATATTATGAAAGCCAAGAAAAAGCAGCTCGATACCACCACACCAGCCGATTTAGGTGTTGATATCGCAAATCGTGTAACACTGCTGGGTGTTGAGTTGCCCGCTGAGCGCGCTGCTGGCATAAAGGTTGAGGATATTTCTCAGTTAGTGGATAAATTAAAGAACGAAGCGAAGGTGATCTCATGAGTACATTAGTTATCGCTGAACACGACAACAGCAGCATGAATGTCGCAACTCTTAATTCAGTTGCTGCGGCACAGGCCATAGGTGGCGATATCGACATCCTAGTGGTTGGCACAGATTGTCAGGCAGCTGCAGAGCAGGCGGCACAGGTAGCAGGGATTGGTAAAGTAATGGTTGCAGATAACGCAGCCTACGCCCATTCACTGGCTGAGAATGTTGCACCAATGGTCGCCGAAGCAGCAGCTGGCTACAGCCATATCATGGCTACCGCGACGACTACCGCTAAAAATATTATTCCCCGCGTTGCGGCATTGCTGGATGTTCAGGCTATCTCTGATATCAGCGGTGTGGTTAGCGAAGATACCTTTAAGCGTCCAATCTATGCCGGTAACCTTATCGCCACAGTGCAGAGCAGCGATGCTATTAAGGTATTGACCGTTCGTGGTACTGCGTTTGATGCGGCACCAGCGGAAGGTGGTTCTGCATCGATTGAAGCGGTTGCCTCAGCACATGACTCGGCTAAATCGAGCTTTATTGGTGAAGAAGTCGCCGTATCAGATCGTCCTGAACTGACGGCTGCCGATATTGTTATCTCAGGTGGACGCGGTATGGGTAATGGCGAAAACTTCGACATGCTCTACAGTCTGGCTGACAAGCTTGGCGCTGCGGTGGGTGCTTCGCGCGCCGCTGTAGATGCTGGCTTTGTGCCCAATGATATGCAGGTGGGTCAAACCGGTAAAATCGTTGCGCCAGATCTGTATGTTGCGGTGGGTATCTCAGGCGCAATTCAGCATTTGGCTGGCATGAAAGACAGTAAAGTCATTGTCGCGATTAATAAAGATGAAGAAGCGCCAATTTTCTCGGTGGCCGATTATGGTCTAGTCGCCGATTTATTTGTGGCACTACCTGAATTGGATGCCGCGGTTTAATCGGTTTCTAAGCTAGTGTAAAAAAGGCTCCTTTGGGAGCCTTTTTTATTGCCTGAGGTTTAACGCTGTCTTGCCATTGTCCTGTGGCGATCTATTCCTTAGGTCGAGCTTCTCTACTCTTTTCGCTACGCTCTAATTCATCATGTTACTGACGACGCTCCTCTGATGTCATATTACGCACTTTCTCGCGAATCTCTCGCTGCCTTTCCTCAGGCATTCCCTTAAACTTTTTATACTTATTCCTAAACGCCTTATGCTCCTCAGGACTCATGTTTTCAAAGCGCTCGCGCAGCTCCTGACGCTTATGATGTGGCATTTTATCAAACTGTTTTTTAGCCTTATACAATCGCTTGCGATCGCCTAGTGACAGATTTTTCAAACGCTCTGTTTGCTGCTTAAAACGCTCTCTAACCTCTGGGTCTGCATGCTGAGCCTTATTAATCAGACGCTGTTGCCGAGCTGGCTTTAGTTTATACCAGTGCTTCTCATAGGGAGCCAAGATATCTCGGGTTTCGTTGCTCAGCTCCCGGAATGGTATCCGTTCGCTATTACCATCAGCGAATAACGCGGATGAACAAAATATGCCCGAGACTAAAAGGATAACTATTAATAGTTTGTGCAGCTTCATTATTTAGCCTATTGCGTCTTAATCATTGCTAGCCAGCCAATAGTAAAAATCCAAATCTTCATAAAGATCGAGATTTTCATCGTCGAGTTCAGATAGACGTTCTTCAGAATTTACATCACTGACAAGCTCATCATTCATCGATGTTGGTGCCTGTTGAAAAAAGAAAAATGATACTAATAAGATTGATGCCATAGATGCACCCAGTGCAGGAAAGAGCCTATTTCGCTGTTTGGAATCTGACTGAGAAAGAGCTTTATTTCTAGCCTGAGCAAGCCGAAAAATATCTCTGGCTTCGGTGTTATTCTCTAATTTCTGCAGGTCTTTCTGTAGATTGTCTATGGCTTGATTAGTCATAATTATAATCCTCCAGCATATCTCGTAAACTGTGCATTGCCCTCGAGTAATGCGTTTTCACACTACCCTCAGAGCATTTCATGGTCATAGCTGTGTCAATGGTACTCATCCCTTCCCAGCATCGCAGCATAAAAGCTTCGCGCTGGCGACGGGGCAGGGCATTCACCGCATCAGTTAATTTATCAATACGCTGCGAGCGCATCATCATCTCATCTGGGGTCTCAGATAATCGACCTGCGGTTAGATCAACTATATCTGTTGCCTGATCGCTATCTGTGTTGACGACATATTTACTCCAGGGAAATACCTTGTCGCGAACCGCCTTCCGTCGATAATAATCTATGGTTTTACTATTTAAGATTCGATAAAAAAGTGGCTTCCATTCCTGAGGTGTTTTGTGCGCGTATTTTTCAACCAACTTAAACATGCTGTCTTGCACTATATCCATCGCACTATCAGCATTGCCAGTGGCCATCCTCGCCATATGAAAAGCACGTCGCTCAATAGTTTTAAGAAACTCTTCTATGGAGCTGTAGCCGAGTTCTACCTGCGTCGCTTTTACCGGCATTTTCTCAGGCTCTTTTTTGCTAACCAATGATACAGTCATAATTTAGTTGTGATGACTATATACATGAATGTTTTCGTTCTCATAAATATCACTGAGTAGAACCATAATATTTTTCATAATAACGTTTATGCTAATCATAAAATAAATATTTCCACCGCTATCCTAATTATTATAAAAGTCTCGGCAAGCCATAAAGCGCTGGTTATCTCTGTGAATTAAATCGGAGTAGATAGAAGGCTCAACCCCTCGGCTGGCGCTATCCATATACTGCTGGTCACAGCCTGCTTTGTATCGCTCGAAGCCTAAAACGCCGCGTGAAAAGATTGGTTGACCCGCTGAAGTGATCTTTACAGTGTAAAGTCCGCCCAGATAGGGCAGTGGTCAGATGGCTTCTCAAAAGCTCGGGCATCAAAGTCGATACCTGTACCAACTAGATTTGCCATAGCTGGTGCAGAGGCCAGAATTAAATCTATGCGCAGGCCGCTTTTGGGCTCCTGCTCAAAGCCGCGACTGCGATAATCAAACCAGCTATAAGAGCGATCATCCTCAGAGTTCATCGATCTAAAGGTATCGGTCAGCCCCCAGCCTTGCAATGTTTCCAGCCATTCACGTTCTTCAGGCAAGAATGCAGATTTACCAGTCTTAAGCCAACGCTTGGCATTTTCTGGTTTTATGCCCACATCAATATCAGCGGGCGCGACATTCATATCACCCATCACAATCACAAGATCTTTAGCGCTAAAGGTATTACCTAAATAGGCGGTTAGATCGGCATAGAATTTTTCTTTGGCTGGAAATTTAGTGGGGTGAGCGCGGCCTTCCCCCTGAGGGAAATACCCATTGATGATATGGATAGTTTGACCATTAATGCTGTACTCGCCGTGAATCATACGACGCTGCGCCTCATCATTATCGCTGGGGTAACCGCGAGTAATTGCCACCGCAGGCATCTTACTTAGCATGGCCACACCGTAATGGCCTTTTTGGCCATGAAAATCGACCGTATAACCCATCTCGTTAACTGCCTCGAGTGGGAATTCTTCGTTGCTGACTTTAATCTCTTGAAGGCCAATAATATCTGGCGCATGTTGGTCGATAACCGCTTGAAGCTGGTGCAGACGTGCGCGCAGGCCATTGACATTAAATGAGATAATTCTGGTCGTCGCGGGGTCTGGTTTTACAATAGCATTCACGGAACTATTAACTCGCTTTTCTTTTATTAATTAAGACTAACTGATTGTTTTTTATCTGGGGTAGCAGGCCTATCTGGTCAATAAGAATATGCCCAGCTTCCTGCAACATAGGATCTGATTCGGCAATATTTTCTTCATTCTCATCCTCTTCAGATTCTTTTTTCCAAATCTCTACATCCGCATAGGGTTCCATACCTTTGAATACGCGGCGAATATTTTCCAGCGCCAACACTTCTAAATCCCATTGCTCGGTGCGCGCACGACGCTTTTCAATATTTAGCGAAAGTGCATCATTAGCAGCCCAGTCCTCATTGAGTTGCAGTTGACTAAGTAAATGAGCAAAGTCAGGGTCGGCTGCGCTGCGCTTATTATGTCTCGCGGTCAATGGCGCTATATATTGTTTTAGATGGGTAGTCGACTTATGAGGTACAGCGTGAATCCGATCCCAGAGCAGGGCATTGTCTTGGTGGCTTTCACCCACCTCTGCAGCGTCATAGGCGGACGGAAACTCTATATCTGGCAACACGCCACGGTGCTGGGTGCTGTCACCGGAAACACGATAAAACTTAGAGACGGTCAGTTTAAGCTGACCGCTGCTAAGGCCCGTAACATCCTGTACCGTACCCTTACCAAAACTTTGGCTACCGACGATTAATGCGCGACCATAGTCTTGCAGCGCACCGGCAAAGATTTCCGAAGCCGAGGCACTTAGACGATTAATCATGATAAGAAGAGGGCCATTGTAAACCGCTGGCATAGTGGCGCGCTGATTGCGATACACCCGCTGATTAGAATCTTTTATTTGCACGACCGGACCGCTGCCGATAAATAAATCAGTTAACGAAGTAGCCTCATGCAATGAGCCACCACCATTGTTACGCAGATCTAAAACAATACCATCGACCTGTTCTTCACTAAGCTCTTGAAGCAGCTTAAACACGTCTCTGGTCGTACTTTTAAAATCAGGATCGCGCGCCCGATAAGCCTCAAAGTCCATATAAAAAGCGGGGATATCAATCACGCCTAGTTTAAAGCTCTCGCCATCCTGTTCGATATCTAAAATCTTACTCTGCGCAGATTTTTCTTCGAGTTTCACTTTATCTCTAGTAATGGCGACGATCGCCGTACTGTCCGCGGCTTCGCCTTTCGCAGGTATAATTTGCAGCCTGACAACAGAATCTTTGGCGCCCCGAATCAGTGCGACAACTTCATCAATTCTCCAGCCAACCACATCGACTATTTCTTCTTGATCCTGTCCCACACCCATAATCTTATCTTCGGCTTTAAGAATGCCCTGAAGATCTGCTGGGCCACCGGGAATAATTCTGACGACTTTGGTGTATTCGTCTTCAGTACGCAGCTCTGCACCAATCCCTTCTAATGATAGAGACATATTAATTTGGAAGTTCTCGGTAGTGCGGGGCGAGAAGTAGGAGGTGTGAGGATCATAGAGTGAGGCGAGGGCGTTCACGTAGAGCTGAAAAACATCCTGGCTGTCGCGCTGGGTGTACTGTTTGATTTGATTCTGATAGCGTTTGATCAGAAGTTCGCGCGCCTTCTCTGGCTCTTTATCATTGAGTAATAGCCGAATCATCGCGTCTTTAATACGCTTGTGCCAAAAGGTTGCAGCCTCCTCTGGGGAAGCAAACCAGTCGCGTTTGTCACTATCGAGCACGATAGTTTCATCAGTGGCTAAATCGAAGACGTGATCCTTATCTTGCAGTAGCGCAATATTGGCATTGAGCTGACTAATAGCGCGCTCACGCAGGCGATTAAACATGATATATCCGGGGCTGACATCACCACGCTTAGCCAAGTCATCGAGTCTAGTTTCCCACTGCATAAATTCATCGATATCATCTTGCAGTAAATAACTCTTAATAGGGTCAAGGTTATCAAGAAACTGGGCCAGATAGCGTTGTGATAGATCGTCATCAATCTTTTGGCCGCGGTAGTGGCGAGTTGCCAGGCGATCAAAGACTTCTCGATACAATGCAGTCTGTTCGGCCTGTTTTTCTATTGGCACTAATTTGTCTGTCGCCTCAGTCGACTCTATCTCTGCGCTGGTAAACCCTGTGACAACAATAAGGCTGATGGCACCAACAATGGTTAGCAAAATAACGGCAAGTGCTCGCGGCATATTAAATTTCCTTTTTTCGATGGTAGAGAGTTTACCAGAACCTTAATTTATGAAAATAGGTTATTAATGATAGAACGCGCGCTCGCGCTAATTTCATTGTTTCAGGGGGCTGGTATCGTAACGGAGGCTAGGGGTCAGACATCCTAGTAAACCAAGCAATGCCACAAAATAAGCTGATGAAAGGTCGCACCACAGTCATTAGTGCTGATCCTGTAGCCACCATTTTGCACGCAGGCTAGTTTCTAGTGATGGATGGCGGTTAAAAAGAGGCTTAGGACAGCCATCAGTAGCTGCTGAATTCCAGCGATTTATCCCCCAGACTGGCCAGCCTGCAGTTTTCTTCTGAAGGAAAATAGACCTCTAATAATAGTGCATCTGCCTCTATTCAAAATAACATATTATTCTTGCATTAGTGAATAAGTACGACTACTATGCAATTATGGGTAAATTTCCGGTAAATTTACGGAACATCTTGTTCCAACCCAAGAATGGTTTGTATTTTAGACGGCACTCCCCCTTTGCTTCCACATTTGTCTCTCTCACTCTACTAACAGCTTGCGATTTTTGGTATTCACTGCCTGCGCCCCCGATAGACGAATCGACTGGTAATCCAAGTCCTTTTATCAATATTGGCGAGCTTATTGAAAGCCCCGAGCAGCTGCTGAAGGTAGCTTATGTGGACGCTCAGGATCCCGATGGCGATAGCCTGTCTTTCTCTATGGCGATGGCAGCCGGAGGGAAAAATGCCCAGTACGGTTCTGCTCAGGCTCAGAGGTTATTTTTCCTTATTGACAAGGAGTTATCTGACCTCCTCGAGGGACCATTTATTGACCTCCTGCCATATGATTATGGTCCTTTCGACAAAGACCACTATTCTACTTTAGACGTGCTCAGGGAGTCAGGGCAAGTGCTTGTTAACCATAGCGGACGATATCGCAGCCTGGTAGGGCCCAACACTTGGGGCGTATTGGTGGCAGGTTCAAATCCTGGCGTCCCAACCAATAAATCAAAAAGGCCACCCTTGCGTTTGTAAACTAGTCATTGTGGAGGAAGCAACATGGAAGCTTCGATCGCACTACAGTCAATAAAATCCTATATTAAATTGACTCTCCTTGTGTTCGGTATGATGTTCCTAGCATCAGAGTCTCCAGCAGTAGATTTCACCGAAAACTTTGAGGATAAAAAATTCATTCACTCCTCAACGGCCAAACTGTCTACTGAAGAGGAGGCTGTTTATTTGGCATGGACAAAGCGGCATGGCTCTCATGACTTTGCCGCCACGGGCACCGGCATTCAGAATGACAAGGATGGTACTTATGCAGTAGCGTTGGCGGATGTGGATCGTGATGGTGATCTGGATCTGGTGGCGGGTAGTTATACTGGAAGCAAGCTTTACCTGAATAAAGGCGGTCACCGTGGCTTTGACGCCGGCATCCTCATCGGCAATGGCGTAGATACTGTTTATGGAGTAGCACTGGGGGATATGGATGGTGATGGTGATGTTGATTTGGTGGTGGGTAATTCTGGCGAAAAGAGCAAGCTTTACCTGAATGAAGGCGGTGTCTCCATCTTTGATGATGGCACCGCCTTCGGCAGTGGGTCGGATAATACTCGTTCAGTAGCGCTGGCGGATATGGATGGTGATGGTGATCTGGATCTGGTGGTGGGTAATTATTTTCAAAAGAACAAGCTTTACCTGAATAGTGGCGCCGATTCCGAACACTTCAACGACGGCATCGCCTTCGGTGATTCGGCAAATACTCATTCAGTAGCGCTGGCGGATATGGATGGTGATGGTAACGTGGATGTGGTGGAAGGTAATTATGAGGAACAGAACAAGCTTTACCTGAATGAAGGCACCATTCCCGCTGGTGGCTTCACTTACAGAATCACCCCTATTGGCAGTGAGAAGGATGATACTCAGTCAGTAGCACTGGGGGATATGAATGGTGATGGTAAAGTGGATGTGGTGGCGGGTAATAATGGCAAAACTAACAAGCTTTACCTGAATCCAGGCTCTGGTGCTGGCTTTGCCAGCGTGACGGGCGCCCCCATCGGCAGTGACGGGGATAGTACTGAGTCAGTAGCACTGGCGGATGTGGATGGTGATGGTAATCTGGATGTGGTGGCGGGTAATATTGGCCAAACTAACAAGCTTTACCTGAATAAAGGCGGTGACGGTGGCTTTGCCAGCGTCACCGGCAGCGACATCGGCAGTGAGAAGGATTCTACTGAATCAGTAGCACTGGCGGACGTGGATGGTGATGGTGATCTGGATCTCGTGGCGGGTAATTATAATAACCAAATTAACAAGCTTTACCTTAATAAAGGCTTTGGTGGCTCTACCGCCATCAACATCGGTAGTATCGCGGAGAGTACTCAGTCAGTAGCACTGGCGGATGTGGATGGTGATGGTGATCTGGATGTGGTGGAGGGTAATACTGGCGAAAACAAGCTTTACCTGAATAAAGGCTATGGTGTCTTTCCCACCACGGGCATCGGCATCTATAGTCCGTATGGTAGTACTGAGTCAGTAGCACTGGCGGATATGGATGGTGATGGTGATCCGGATCTGGTGGTGGGTAATGATGGCAAAAACACGCTTCACCTGAATACTGGGATCGATCCCTACTTTCCTAGTGGCACCGACATCGGCAGTGACAGTAATGATACTGAGTCAATAGCGCTGGCGGATGTGGATGGTGATGGTGATCTGGATCTGGTGGCGGGTAATCAGGATGAAATCAATAAGCTTTACCTGAATATTGGCGGTGGCAGTGTCTTTGCCAGCACCGGCACCGGCAAAGACATCGGCAGTGACCAAAATAGTACTCAGTCAGTAGCACTGGCGGATGTGGATGGTGATGGTGATCTGGATCTGGTGGCGGGTAATCAGAATGAAAGGAATAAGCTTTACCTTAATATTGGCGGTGACAGTGTCTTTGCCAGCACCGGCTCTGACATCGGCAGTGACAACGCTAGTACTCAGTCAGTAGCACTGGCGGATATGGATGGTGATGGTGATCTGGATCTCGTGGCGGGTAATTATAAACAAACTACCAAGCTTTACCTGAATAAAGGCGGTGCCGATGGCTTTGCCAGCGTCACCGGCAGCGACATCGGCACTGACAAGGATAGTACTTATTTAGTAGCACTGGCGGATATGGATGGTGATGGTGATGTTGATGTGGTGGTGGGTAATGTCCTCCAAAGCAAGCTTTACCTGAATCATGGCTCTGATGTCTTTGTCGTCAGGGACATCGGCGGTGACGAAGTGGGGCTAACTTATTCAATAGCACTGGGGGATATGGATGGTGATGGTGATCTGGATCTGGTGGAGGGTAATTCTGGCGAAAAGAGCAAGCTTTACCTGAATAATGCCTCTGGTGGCTTTGCCACCGCGGGCACCGCCATCGGTTATGAGAAAGTGCCTGGTCTTCCTTTAGTAGCGCTGGCGGATGTGGATGTGGATGGTGATCTGGATCTGGTGGCGGGTAATTATCACGAAATCAAAAAGCTTTACCTTAATAATGGCTCTGGTGTCTTTGCCACCGAGGGCACCGCCATCGGCAGTGAGAAGGATTCGACTCTTTCAGTAGCACTGGGGGATGTGAATGGTGATGGTAAAGTGGATCTGGTGGCGGGTAATTCCAGTACCGATGGCGATAACCTCCCCAATAAGAACAAGCTTTACCTGAATAGTGGCGCCGATTCCAAATTCTTCAAGGACGGCACCAACATCATCGGCAGTGGCACGGATAGAACGTGGGCAGTAGCACTGGCGGATGTGGATGGTGATGGTAATCTGGATCTGGTGGAGGGTAATGAACAAACCAACAAGCTTTACCTGAATAGTGGCGCCGATTCCAAATTCTTCAAGGACGGCACCAACATCGAAATTGCTAAGAATGGTTATAATAATACTCGTTCAGTAGCACTGGCGGATCTGGATGGTGATGGTGATCTGGATCTGGTGACGGGTAATCTTGGAGTCAACAAGCTTTACCTGAATACTGGCAACCCCCCCTTCTTTGGGGAGAGCACCGACATCGGCAGTGATGCGGAGGCAACGTATTCAGTAGCACTGGCGGATGTGGATGGTGATGGTGATCTGGATCTGGTGGTGGGTAATTTTGGTAAAGCCGACAAGCTTTACCTGAATAATCGCGGTGTAGGTGTCTTTGCCAGCAGCGGCATCGAGATCGGCAGTGGGAAGTTAAGCGGTCTTTCCCGTTATACTAATGTAGTATCACTGGCGGATGTGAATGGTGATGGTGATGTTGATCTGGTGGCGAGTAGTAAAAAAACCAACAAGCTTTACCTGAATATTGGCAAATCCCCCTTCTTTGGGGACGGCATCGACATCGGCGGTTTGGAGCCAGAAGGTCGTTCAGCAGCACTGGCGGATGTGGATGGTGATGGTGATGTTGATCTGGTGGAGGGTAATGCTGAAACCGACAAAATATATAAAAATTCTAGTTACAACATCAATGCTGGCAGCATCGTATCCAACAAAGTCAATGGAGATCAAGAGGGTATTAGCGCTGTAACTTTGCAGCCAACCGGGGCAGTAAACACAAGCTCAACCCGGAATACATCAATTGATTATTTTGTGACTAATACTGGTGGTAAGCTTTGGCTCAAAGTGATCCCCAACACCAAGCTTAATTTTCCAAATAAGGGCACCGACGACGTGCGTTGGCGCGCAGAGTTAAGGTCCTTGTCCCCTGTTCGAACTCCGAAGTTGAGTAAGGTTAGTCTTACCTATGTTGTTGATGAAATCGCTCCTACAATCACCTCTAGCACAAAAGCAAAGGATCTTGCTGAGAACACTGGAAAATCACAAGAGGTTTATACCATAACAGCCAAGGATGATATAGATGGTGAAAATGGTATAGCCAGTCACCAGATTGGTGGTACCCATGCTTCTCATCTCAGTGTCAACAGTCAAACAGGGGCTGTCACCTTAACAGTTAACCCGGACTATGAGGTCCAGAATCGTTACCACTTTACTGTGACTGCCAAGGATAATGCAGGTAATACCAGTGACCCGAAAGCGGTTACCTTATTAATCACGGATGTTGATGACACCGCTCCTACAATCATCTCTAGCACAAAAGCACCGGATCTTGATGAGAACTCTGGGGCAGGGCAAAAGGTTTACACCATATCAGCCTACGATGGTATGGGTGGTATAGCCAGTTACCAGATTGGTGGTAGGGATAAGGATGATCTCATTGTCGACAGTAAAACAGGGGCTGTCACCTTAACAGCTAACCCGAACTATGAGGCCAAGAATAATTACCGCTTTACTGTGACTGCCAAGGATACTGCAGATAATATCAGTAAAGAGACAACGGTTACCTTCACAATAAACAATGTTGACGACGAGGATCCGAAGATTACCTCTGCTGAAACAGCATCGAATGTTGATGAGAACTCTGGACCAGGGAAAACGGTTTACATCATAAAAGCCACCGATGATGTTGAAGTAAAAAGTTACGCCATTAAGGGTATCCATGCCGATCTATTAACGCTGGATGGTAATAAGGTTATCCTGAAAGACAATCCGGACTATGAGAAGCAGAAGATTTACAGTTTTACTGTGACTGCCAAGGATGCTGAAGGTAAGACCGGTGAAAAGGCGGTTACCCTCACAATAAACAATGTTGACGACGAGGATCCGAAGATTACCTCTGCTGAAACAGCAACGGATCTTGATGAGAACTCTGAAATAAGTAAAGTTGTTTACATCATAACAGCCAAGGATGATATGGGTGGTATAGCCAGTTACGCCATTGGTGGTGACGATGCTTCTCATCTCAGTGTCAACAGTCAAACAGGGGATGTCACCTTAAAAGTAAAATCGGACTTTGAGGACAAGCAGAAATACAGCTTTACTGTGACTGCCACGGATAATGCAGATAAGACCAGTGATGCGAAAGCGGTTACCTTATTAATCAC